>Ga0307434_1000144_pt1 | contig 64705 bp, 58 predicted proteins | sample SalMarWE160220MG_FD_202156 | JGI IMG/M metagenome (GOLD analysis project Ga0307434, IMG submission 202156) | Salt marsh sediment microbial communities from the Plum Island Ecosystem LTER, Massachusetts, United States - WE1603-220 | ecosystem: Environmental > Aquatic > Marine > Intertidal zone >... | reverse complement strand
GTTTTGCTGGCATGGGGCACACTCCTTTGAAAACAGTCTGAATCCATACCACAATTATCGGACAAAAACCGGGAACCTCTTGAATTTATGACAGTATACTACGCGAGCACCCCCTAAAATCATCATAACCCCTTTACATATAGATATATACGTTCATTTCGGCCATTCGCAAATTGGCTTTGTTTTTTCAAATAGGGTTCTTTTTAGACAGGATTTGCACGATAAATATGGATTTTTGTGTTTATAAATGATTTTTTCCTTATTTAGTTTTATATATCTCTGTCATCCCGTTATCCTGTCTACTGTATTCTATTTGTTAATCATTATACGAATCTAAACGCATAAAGGCGGGCTAATTCCAGAAAATTCTCCATTACACGGCGTTTTTTGATTCACCACGAAGGGCACGAAGAAACACGAAGGAAAACAATAATCAATAGTAAATCGTAAATAGTCAATAACAAGGTCTCCGATACACGGCGATCTTTACCGCGGAGAACGCCGAGGACGCAGAGACAAAAATTCATATAGATAAAAGCCGAGATTCACCACGAAGGACGCGAAGATTCACGAAGAAATAGTCAATAAACAAAATGACTTTGACACTGATTAACACCGATGAACACGGTTTCTTTGCCTTCGATGTTGGACATTCGTTATTCAATATTGGATATTCAAGACTCCTTTATCTTGTTATCCTGTCTAAGAAATATAAAAATATTGCTTTTTTCTCGTTCATGTGTAGAATAACTTCAAAGGCGTAATGCCGCACAGAACGCAAAACTTCCTCGTATCGCCTTATTTTGTCTTACCGCACCTATTTAGCCGGGCTTTGGGTCTGCCCCATTCAACTTCGTTCAGGGCAGGCCGGAGATATTCGATATGCGAAATATGAGTAATAACTGCAGATGAACGCTGATATACGCAGATTATTGAGTAAATTATCGAATTCTGTATTCTGTCTCCTGTATTCTGTATTCTTTTTTTATTGCTTATTTTGTCGAAGGAAGGCTTTCGAGAATGAGAATTTTAATTAGATAGGGTTACTTAAATTTTAATGGGTGATTGTCCATAGTTTTATTCGGCGCGATAATTCCGATTGATATAGTGGTATTGTATAAACATGAAGATTTTCATAAGCTCAACCTACAGAGACCTTAAAAAAGACAGATGGAGTCTCTTGATTTCACTGAAGAAAGCGGGATTTGATGCGTGGGGTATGGAATTTTTCGCTGCCGAGCCGGAAACGCCCAAAGAAGTATGCCTGCGAGAGGTTCGAGATTCGGATTTGATGATTCTTGTGATCGGGTACTCATACGGAAGTCTGGACTCTGAATCTGAAAAATCTTTTACCCATCTAGAATATGAAGAAGCAAGAAGAAGTGGTATCGACGTTCTGGCTTTTGTTAAGAGTTCCAAAGATGGACCGAGCAAAGATAAGAAACTGACAGCCTTCCAAGAGCAAGTAAAAGCTGAGCAACATCCCGATTATTTCAGCGATCCAATTGATCTAAGGGACAGCGTCTGGCCCGCATTAATCAAATATATAAGGAGCAAAGGTGAAATTGTCCGAACAGTAAATGTTTTCCAAAACTTCGCAGATTTCTTCGAAAAGTTCTTGGACGAGCGGTATTTCTTTAATCATTGCCACAAGTTAGTAGGGCGTGACAACGAATTGGCTACTTTGAAAGACTTTGTTGGGACTCCGGCAAAGAGAATTTCCATAGTAAAGGGGACGGGTGGAGTTGGAAAAAGTAAATTGCTTTATGAGTTCTTCAAAGTTTGTGAGCAGGATAATTAAAGGTGTCAGGTACATTTTTCGATGAGTTGTGCTTGATAAAGATCGGTTTTGATAGAGGCCAGCGGATGCTCTTAATTACTGCGGAGCTTTGGGACGCAGACTATACCATTGCTTTTCCCATTTTTGTTACTTGGGACATCTGGCTGTCTTCACATACTCGAACTATACCACCAAATTCTTTAAAAGTCTTTTCAAATAACAGACTCGTTTTGCTAAACAAGTCCACACATTCAGTTTTCATAATCTTTGCCGCCATACGGCAATACTCGGGATCTATTTCTATGCCTATTCCATTTCTGCCATTCCTAAGTGATGCAATTAGTAACGTTCCGCTCCCACAAAAAGGATCAAGTATGGTATCACCATAAAAAGAGAACATTCTAACCAAACGAGAGGCCAGTTCTATCGGAAATGGGGCCGGATGTCTTCTTGTTGATGCACCTGGAATTGTCCAAATTTGCTGAAACCATTCATTGAAATCTTTTTTGTCAAATTTACTCAATCGACGTTGCTCATCTGTTGGCTTACGATAACCTCCTGGCTTACGTTGCATCAAAATAAACTCAATATCATTCTTTATAATGGCATTCGGTTCATATGGTTTTCCTAAAAACTTAGAACCATTTTCGACTTCAAAGCTTGCATTAGCTATTTTATGCCAAATAATAGGATTCAGATTATCAAAACCAATTCTTCGGCAAATAACACTAATATCCGAATGAAGAGGAAAAACGAGGTGTCTCCCAAATTGCCTTCTGGAAACACATACATCTCCAACCACGCAAACAAGCCGACCTCCCGGAACAAGTACCCTAAATATATGCTCCCAGACCTTTCTCAACTCACCAAGGAAGTGTTCATAATCGTCAATATGGCCTAATTGATTCGGATTATCGTTATACTTTTTTAAATTCCAATACGGTGGAGACGTAATAACTAAATGTATGGACTCATCCGGCAAAAACGATAAGTCACGTGCATCGCCATTGATAAGACGCTGTGTTGTTGATTTTTCCATCAAGCAAAAGTTCCAATGTTAGCCGTCAAAGCTGTTGCAAATTTCGCAATCCCAATATCATGAGCTGGTTCGTTATATACCCCATCAAGTCCTAAGTCATTTCTTGAAGTAATAAATGCAGCAGATGTATAATGACGTTCTAAAACCAATTTCCTGCAGAATAACTCATATCGCTTCATATAAGATGCGCCGATAAATTCCGGGAAAACTTTATAGTGTGGTTCTTTGACTTTCACCGGCCTATTGGATGCATCACAATCTTCCAGCATGAAAAAATATCCAAGAAAAGGTGATGTGCCACTGTTAAATGCACCTTCACGGAAAGCTGTCCAAAGATCAATAGCACTTCCCATTGCCTCTTCAGTCCGATTGTTAAAATTATTACCGAATGATGGGCCAACCTGAGACTTTGTTTCTATCGCCGCAACAAGCATTTCATCTTTTATAACTAATAGATCCCATTCCTTGGTTGGCCTGAAAAAGCCCGGGAGTTCAAGCAATTTCTTGTAGAAGATACACTCCGGTGCTATGCCTGCTTCTTCGACAATTTTAGCGAACAGGGAAACAAATCCATCCAATTGGGCGCCACCTGTTACGGCACTTCGTAACCCGGCATCAGATTTTCCACCTTTTATTTGCTTTGCTTTCTGAGCCTTTCGAGTATTCCAATATAAGGCCACCGCATCAGCAACTTCCTTACCGATATTTTCGATTACTCTCATTAATGGCCTCTTGTTCTTTAAGTTCAAAACCTAACAATGATTATATTGTTCAGTATAACATTCCTGATTTGTGTGTTCTACAATATAAGACGCCGACTGAATGCAACAAGAGTAGCGCGCAAACCATTAGTTGTCAAGTAACCGTTCTCGTTTTTCATATCTCCAGAATGATATATTACTTACGTACACTAAGGATAACCAGGGACAGACTTTGTCATAGCTAAGCCATAAATTGATTATTTTTTCTTTTTACCTGTGTAAATCCTGTCAGAAAGGGTTTAAATAGGAACGGACGTTATTTTACTGAATTCTACTCGCTGGTGGCTTATTAGACTTGTCAACGATTGTTTTTTGTAATATGCTCTTCGAGGAATTTTTCCATTTGATATACACAACGCCGATTGACGGCTTCGGCAAGATCGCTTTTTCTGTGCGCGATAAGGAAAAAGGCTCTTTCCAGATAAAAGGCACTGCTGAAAGACTAACAGAAGGAGATATGTTCGACGAAGTTCAGAAATGGGTGCCAGATAAACTACCAAGAGTTGCTGCAATCGTAATGAATATAGAGGAAATATACAACGGGGCAGAGTGTATTTCCTGATCAGCCGTAGTATAACATTGGCCCCCAAAAACGATAGGAGACAAAAATGCCATTTAATTTTGGACAAGGACGGGGTAGAGGTAAACGCAGCAGGCGTTTTCGTGGAGGCAGAGGTGTCGGGGGTTTCAGGTCTAATGTGCCACCAGGTAACTGCATCTGCCCCAATTGCGGTTTAACTGTACCCCATCAACCAGGTTTACAGTGTTTTCAAACAAAGTGTTCCAAATGTGGCTCAGCTATGGTACGTCAATTTTCTTCTGGGCAATAGAAATGACTGCAAAAACAATACAGAAAAAACCAGATAAAACAAAAAACCTGAAGCAGGGCCAAAGAATAGCATTTATTGCAAGTTTCGTAACGCTTCTTTTAGCTGTTGCAAAGGCTACTGTGGGTTATCTGTTTGACTCTAAGGTTTTAGTGGCCGATGCTTTTCACAGCGGCGCCGACCTTTTAGCAATTTTTGCATCAGGATTTGGTCTTTGGATGGCATCCAGGAAAAAGACTGAGAGATTTCCCTACGGTTTATACAAAGTTGAGACTCTGGTTACTCTTGTCATAGGTGTCCTAATAACGTGGGCGGGGATAGAAATATTAACAGATGGGTACCACAGGCTTTTTGATATCGATGACGTTAAAAAATTCCCGATTTTACCTGTCAGCGTAAGCATATTGTCTATCATTGTAGCTTTCGTCCTGGCCAGAAAAGAAAAAAACATTGGCATATCGATTAATTCACAATCCCTTATAGCTAATGCAAGCGAATCTTTTTTAGACATCTTTACTTCTTTAGTTGTTTTGGCGGGGATATTGTTGGCCTATTTACGAATTTCTTACGTAGAAGGCTTTATCATTATTTTAATCTCATTACTCATTTTCAAATTGGGCCTGAAAAATATATGGATGTCCTTGCTGGTTTTGCTGGACGCAAATCTTGACGCTGAGCTGCAATCTGATATTGAGGAAGGTATAAACAAAATTTATGGCGTTAAAGGTGTTGGCGAAGTGATGATTCGCCAGGCAGGACCATTTAAAATGGTAGAATGCAAGATTTTGACAAGTCCTTCACTTTCTTTATACAAAGCACACGCATTAGCAGACAAGGTAGAGGATCATATCACCAATAATTTCGAGCATATTGAATCGGTCTTTATCCATGTCGAACCATCAAGAGAGAATTTTGTTTCTGCCATCGTCCCTGTACAGGATATAAACGAAATGGACTCTAAAGTTCATGGCCATTTCGGCCGTGCACCATATTTTGTCATATTAAAGATTGCCGATGAAAATATAGAAATAGAGGATTTCTACTATAACGAATTTCTTGACGATAAAAAACATGTGGGCGTAAAAGTTATAAAAGCAGTTATCAAGCACAAACTGGATTTATTATTCACCTCTCGGATCGGCGAGATTTCCTTTCATATGCTCAGGGATAATTTCGTTGATATTTATAAAACGGATGAAGGACTTTCAGTAAAAGATATCATAAAAAAATATCGTAATCAGAAGATTGAACAGATCACGGCACCAACGCACAACATTGAGGAATCTCAATCATCTGTTTCTCAGTCGTAAAGAGAACTTGCCGGGTTTGTTACAAAAGAGTATGATAATATAAGCCAAGACTGATATATGAAATCAGCGGAAACTCTTTTCAGGCAACATTTGAAAGAAAAGGGGATGCTCGTAAGCCGTCAGCAAGGACAGATTCTGGCCACTTTCATGAAGACAAAGAACCATCCGACCGTTGATGATATTTATGGGGATTATATAGGGGCGGACGGCAATTTTATTGAATTCTACTCGCTGGCGGCTTGTGAGACTTGTCAATCATTGTTTTTTGGAATACGCTCTTCGAGGAATTGTTCCATTTGATATACACAACGCCGATTGACGGCTTCGGCAAGATCCATAGTATGAGGCCAGCCATCGTATCTTTCGTAAACATAATCGATTCTGAGCTCTTTCAGTTTGTCCGCCAGCTTATCGGCCTGGGCAACGGGGACCGTGCTGTCGATGGTTCCATGAAAGATAAGAGTGGGAGGATCATCCCGGGTCAGATGAAAAAGAGGTGAAGCCAGCTTGTAGGCATCAGGTGCTTCGTCGAACGTTTTTCCACCTATGAATTCCCTGACGAGTTCCTGCTTTTTGGCGAAGTCGGTGGTCAGGTCGGTCGGGCCGTAGAAATTGACCACTGCGCTGACACGGCTGCTGATATTGTTATTGCCGCCGGCGCCCTCAAGTGACGGATCGTCCGAGTAACCGATCATCATGGACAGATGACCTCCGGCGGAGTTGCCCGAGACTGCGATGCGTTCCGGATCTATTTGATATTTGGCGGCATTGGCGCGCAGCCACCGGACTGCGCATTTGCCATCTTGTACCGCAGCGGGAAAGGGGGCCTCGTTCATCAGGCGGTATGTTACAGTGGCGGTGACATATCCTTTTTCGGCGAATTTAACGCAATAAAATTTCATGTCACTGCGTTTGCCGCTCTTCCAGGCGCCGCCGTGAATGAAAATGATGGCGGGAGCGGCTTTTGTGCGGCCTTTTGGCAGGTAAAGGTCCAATTGGAGTTTACGTTCGCCGCCGGTTCCGTATTCGACGTCGAGAATTTCCTGCACGTTATCGGGCAGGGAAATATTCTTCGCATCGATCAGCTTGATCTGGCCAAGAAGGATCGCTGTCATGACAGCCTTTTCATTTGCATAACCTTGCGGGATGGGTGGAACTTCTGCTGCCTCCACAGTAAAAGTGAAGGCACAAAAACAACAGATTACCTGCCAAAAGAGATTATTTCTCACCATTTTCTTTACCGCGTCTTTCGGATCTAAAGTTATCAATAATAGATGATTGTAAATAACCATAAAGAGTTTATAAGTAAGCTAAGGGGCAGTCAACCTATTTACGATTTACTATTTTCGATTTGCGATTTTCGACTTTTGATTGTTATTTTTTCAAGGTTGTTTTGTCCTGGAGAGGTAATTTCATGTTTTGGAATATTTGTTTGACGGCGGCGGAATCTTCGGCCGTGAAGCCGTAGCGTATCCATTTTCCATGCATCAGCACGACAAAAATCATGTCACGGGAGGAGCGTAAGCCGTCCGAGGGGAACCAGGTTCGGAAATCGCCCGTGCCTACGATTCGGAATTTACCGTTCCATATTGTGGGCTTGAGTATTTTGATAATTTTGATCCGGGAGAAGGGGACGCATTTCGATCCCAGTAGGAATCCGTCGATATGCAGGGCGTCCTCTGTTATGCGGATCAGGCTGTCGGAATAGAGGTATTTTTTCTCAGCAGTCATATTAAATACTTTCAAGTTGCAGCATCAGTAATATTATACCTGGTTACGGTATATAAGTATAGTCGCGGGAAAATGCATTTGATTACATGGCGCGGTAAGATTGTCCTAAACAAATTCACCGGGAACAACAATCAACATTTGACTCGTCCCGAACGCCTGTTATTATGTAGTGAGAGCATAAGTCCTTAGTTTATTTTGCTTTAATGGATTTTAGTTTAGTGCGGGATTAATGCAACGAATGGAACGGTTTGGACATTTTGAGGGGATGTTACAATGACAAATCAAACACCATCCGGAGATGCCGACAAGGGCGTTAAAAACAGCTCTAATACCGTACAAAAACCAATATCAACCAAGACACTGGCTGGTGCAGTGCTTGTGCTTTTAGGCGCGGTCGGAATCGGGATGGTTATCAGGGAATTTCGTTTTAGGTCGTCTGGGGAAAAGCCCTTGGCGCCGGCTCCAAAAGCAGTTCAACCGCGCGATATACCGGGAACCAGACAGGCACCGAAAGAGCCGGAAATTCAAGATATCCAGGAGCAGTTACCCACTGAAGAGGTTTTTGTCGAGCCGGAGCCGCTCGCGTCCGAACCCGTCAGCCCGCCGCCCACATCGATGGTGGATGCCGATGGTCAGAGCAATACTGAAGCTCAAGCGGAGACGGCAGAGACATTCGATCAGGATCCGCAGTTCGACGACCTGAAGGTCAAGGAACGACGCGCACGCGTTGCTTTGGGTATGATCGGCTTCGATCCCGATGCCGACGAGGTCTGGATCCAGATTATCAACGATCCGAGCGTATCGGAGAACGCACGCCATGACCTGATTGAAGACTTGAACGAGGATGGGTTCGAAGACCCGGATAATCCTACCTTAAATGAACTGCCGATGATTGAGTATCGCATCGAACTGATTGAAGACCTCTTGCCTTACGCCATGGACAAGGTCAACTCGGACGCCTTCAAGGAAGCACGCAAGGACCTCGTGAACATGGTCGACCGCCTGAGACGGCGGTAGGATCCTGGCAAAGGTTCTTTCCATTCGGCCGGAGGCTAAAAAGCAGTGACCCCATAATTGGAGCAACCTGCGCGTTTGATGCGAAAATCTACAAATATATAGACGAAATTTTTAACGTAAGTTCTTATGGGTAATGGAATAAAAAAATTTCAAACTTTTTTATTTTTGTTTCCAACTACCATCGCTTTTGGTCGATAATTCCGCCCAACTCAACACTCAACACTCAACACTCAAACCTAATCTCGTCATCGCTTTTGGTTGAAAAAATCCCTAACCTAATAATAGTCAATCTATCGCGCTTCGCGGCCGGATTTGCGATCCGCTCCAATATCGAATCGCCAGCCTTTTCTATGAGCTTTTCATGCTCAAAAGGGAGTATAATCAAAAAAATCTGAAAGAGCAGAAATTTCAGCGCCCATTTTCGTCGCTGAAGCGGGTCTTTAGTTGTGAAAGCTGATTCAGCGAAGCGATGCCCGAGGCGTCAGAGAAAAGAAAAACCAGATGATTCAGGAACCTGATACAACATTAGTCGAAGCAGCAATCGACGGGGATCCGGAGAGCTTTACTGAATTATGCCGGCGTTACTATCCGGCGATGGTGGCTATCGCACATTCGCTGATCGGCGACAGGCACCTGGCCGAAGATGCCGCACAGGAAACGTTTGCGAAGGCCGCCGTGAAATTGCCGCAGTTGAGGCAAACGAATAAATTTGCCGGCTGGCTCGCAACTATTTGCAGAAACGAAGCAAGAAATATAGCCCGGCGTGGAAATGTCACACAGGCTAATGGTGAGTTTTTGGCGAAAGCGGAAAAATCGGAAAGAGATGATTCGGGCGAGGCCGTCATGCAGGCCATGAAAAAGCTTTCAATCCCGGCAAGAGAATTGGTTTTTCTGCGGTACTATGATGGCTTGTCTTACGATAAGATATCTATGGTGCTGGGTATTTCACAGCAGGCGATAAACGGAAGGCTTCGAAGGGCAAAGAGAAAGATGGCTGATTATCTGAGGCACAATGGTTTCGATGAGGTTTGATTATGAGTACACAAAGGGACAACGACAAAATTGATGAACTGATTTTCCGCACGATCAATACTGAAAAGCCGCAGTTCGACGCTGAGAAGTGGAAACAAAAATACCCCGATGAATATCAAACGCTCATCTCTCGAAGAAAAAAAGCCGCCTCATCCCGCCGGCCGAACATCTGGAAAGTGATTTTCGGAAAGCGGGCAGCACAACTTGCCGCCGCTGCGGCTATAATAGTAGTCGTCGGCCTGCTGCTTAGCCGGGACAGGCAAAATCCGAACGCACCTGCGGCGAAGCCGCCGCTTACCGCACAATCATCGGCAAAGATAATCTCTATGGCATCGATGAGAATGGCATATCAAAAGGGGGGATTGGATGCATTGGATAAACAGTTTCGAGATACACTTGATGTTTTGGGACCGCGGTCATTGAGTGTCTCGATTCAGGAGTTGCTTTAAGGTTGAACTGCGTTTTGAAATCGAAAGGACAGAATCATGAATAGAATACGTAAAAGTACATTTACAGCGATAATGTTAGCCGGCCTTATATTCACAATGGCTGCGTCACCGGCGCCGGCATTACCGCCCGACCCGGACAATGCTGCCCTGCTGTACTACCAGGGATTTCTATCGCTCCCTCAGCTCAGTCAGGAAGAAAGAGGTCATATTGGAGAAGTAGCCAGGGGCAAGGCTCCGCCGGACGATAAAGTGCGAGAACATATTGCCCAGTCCGACGGCGCAATTCATTTTGCCGAAGCGGGGACAAAGGTTCCGGATTGTCAATGGGGAGTACAGTTCTCACAGGGATTCGATGCCCTGATGCCGCAAATGGCACAGATGCGATTTATGACCTTTGTGTTGATTGCCGATGCACGCGTACACGCCGCGGATGGTGACTACCGGGGAGCTCTCGAACGATGTTTAATGACGGAAACATTTGCCTGCCATATCGGTGACGATACGCTCATTTCTTATCTTGTCACTATATCGGTACGGGCGATGGCGTATAAGTGCATGCAGGACGTCGCAGGTCTGGCCGCTGACGATACTGAATTGCTGCAATGGTTGAAAAACGAGCTTGCGAAGTCTCCGATTGACACCATTTCTGCCATCAGGCCGTTGACGTTAGAGATAGAGGTCTTTACGGACCTGATGCGGATGGAAAACGTCGAAAAGCTTGCCCGGATACTGGGCGAATCAGACGGAAAAAAAGGAGCGGAGATCGCCAGTAAAGTCGATGCAAAGATTCTTCAAAAGGCCCGACAGATGTTCACCGAACGTATGAATTTGGCGATTAAAGTCTGGGATACATCCGTGCCGTATGAACAGGCTCATTCACAGTTGAAAAAAACAGAAAACGATTTCGACCCGAATGACCCGGCGTCAGCGACTGCATGTACCTTCATGCCGGCAATAACAAGGATACTGACGTTGAAGACACGGATTGAAACGCACACCAACGCAATTAAAGCTGGGATCGACATCTTTCTCAGCCGCGCACGGACGGGACGACTTCCCGATGAATTGCCGGCGGGATTACCGAAAGACACATTCAGCGGCAAAGATTTCGAGTACGAAAAAACGAAAGATGGCTTTATTCTTCGTTGCCCGGGCAAGGATTTGGACAAAGACGAAATCAATCAGTACGAGTTCAAGGTCAAAAAGTGACCTAAACAAGATATCAACGAAAAACAGGCCGGGCTTTCAACGCTCGGTCTTTTTTTTTGTTTTTTCCGGAATAGCGAAAATGTTAGACTAAAACAAACGTGTCATTCATTGTATCGATGAGAAAAGGCCGCTTGTTGGATGTTGCTCCGGCAATTGAGATTTTAAGAGGAAAAGTTATATGAAAAAGATAGCAGTGATTTCCGCAGGTTGTATAGTACTGATTTCAGGGCTTTTTCTGCTTTTCGGTAATTCATCGGGCCGGGACACGCCAATTCCAGAAAGTCCACCCTCTCAGACTTCGGCAAAAGTTGAAATTTCGCAAGAGGCACCGGTAGAATTGCCATTCGCAGACCCGACAGAACCACCGGCGGACGATGAGTTTCCAATCACAAAAGAGCAATTCGAGAGCCTGTCACCAGAAGATCAGAATGAGATTCTGGTGGAATTTGTTGCTGACTTCTGGCAGGACGAGCTGGCCCCGACGGAAGCGCCGGCTCCGGATAGAGATTACATCTCTCTGGATATTTTCAATCGTCCCTATATGCAGACTATCGCCGAGCGTGAATTCTTCCAATTATCTCCGGAGGACCAGAAAAAAGCCATAAACGAGACGACAGTTACTCTCAGTGATATTCGCAGTCATGTAAATGGTATTATTGATAAAGCTAGCCAGAGCATGACCAATAATGACTATTTAAGCACAGAAGCAAGTCTGATATATGTATTGGAAGTGGGCAGGGAATTAAATGCAAACAAGGATGGTCTGATCATTACCCGTCTGGCGGGGATCGCAACTGAAAAGGTCGCCCTGAACGAAATGGTTAAGCTGTATACAAAGGCGGGAGATTTTTCGAAAGTGCAAATCGCACAAGAGCAGTTGCGGGATATTGAATTGGAAGTCGATGAACTACGTAAAACAGCCATAGAAGCCGAAGCCAACAGATGATTTGCCATATCCTCAGCATTCAGACCGGGCCTTAAGGCTCGGTTTTTTTACATGCTTTTTTTACGAAATTGGCGAATATTAGACTAAAATTAGGGTGTGATTCGTTGTACCAGTGAGAAATGGCCGTTTCTTTGATTAGACGAGCAGATTTGATGATCGACGAGAAGATACTTGTTTGGAGATTTAATCGCGGCAGCAAAGATGCTTTCCAGATGCTCTATGAAAAGTACAAAGATGACCTGCTCGGGCTGGCAATTACACTGCTTAGAGACAGAAGCTTCGCCGAGGACGTTGTGCACGACGTCTTTGTCTCATTCGCCGGGACGACGGGAAGCTTTCATCTCAGCGGGACTCTGAAAGGTTATCTGTCGACGTGCGTGGCAAACGACGCCCGTGACAGAAACCGTTTGAGGTCTCGCCGGGATGTCGGTCTCGATGCCGCCGAAGCGATGTACTGCGATTCGGGCGACCCGGTTGAGCACGCGATTGACAGCGAGCAATCGGGGCGGTTAACGCAATTGCTCGGACGTGTTGCATACGAGCAGCGTGAGGTGATTGTGCTGCACCTGCATCAGGGAATGCGGTTTAAGGAGATTGCCGAAGCCCTTGGTATTTCGATCAACACGGTCCAGAGCCGGTATCGTTACGGCCTGGATAAACTTCGTTCGATCATGAACAGTATGGTGACCAAATGAAACCTACGGAAAATATTGAAGAATTTGTAAAACTCGAAAAGCCGCAAGTCACAACCGGCGGCGAAATGGACAAGCGAACTTTGGACGCTTCGTTTGCGGCGATGGACGAGACCATCCGGGCGAACAAGCCAAGTGCCGCCGGGATAATCCTCCGAAGCAGGGTGGCGAGGCTCGCTGCAGCGGCTGTGATAATCGTGGCGGTCGGTCTGTTGATGGTTTACCGGAATCCAGGCGAGCAGCAACAGCCACAAACGGTCAGTGCCGCAAAATCCCCGGTCGAAATGATGACAACGATGTCACTAACAATAGCTTATCGCAAAGGTGGAATGGAAGCTGTAGAAGAACAATATAATGAGGCTTTTAAGCTGATTGGGCCGCGGCCAGAAAGCTTATCAGTCAAGCATATACTCGCAGAGTTTAACGGCACATAAATTGGAAAGGATAAAACTATGAAAACAGTTAGCAGTAACAAAATCACACAGGCGATATGCACTATATTGATGTTACTGGTATCGACTTCGTTGGTCTTTGCGTATCCGCCGGACAATGCAGCGGTTCTCTATTATCGAGCATCGCTGAACTACACTACGAATAGCACGATGGAAAAGAAGCTGTTGGAACTTATTAAAGGCAATATCGGTATCGATGAGGAAATAAAAGCATATGTACAGAGTAACAAGAATTGGATAAAGCAATTTGTTGATGCCGGCGAGTCGCCGAACTGCGACTGGGGTATAGACTATTCCAAGGGCATCACACTGTTAATGCCTCCATATGCGCCTATAAGAAACATGGCCAGAATTGTGCTGGCCCAGGCAAAAATATCAGCAGACTCTGCAGATTATAAACAAGCACTGGATTTGTGTTTGAGCATACATAAAGCCGGCGCTCACCTCGCTGATGGCGGCCTGTTGATATCGCATCTTGTAGGCATCTCGTTGAATTCATATGCAAATCAGTGCATAACGGATATACTTCCACAAATATCGAATGATGCTGATATGCTTATCTGGCTCAAGAGCCAGATTGATGATGTTTCACAGAAACTTCCTTCAATAAAGGCTGCGGTGAACCGTGATCTCAGGATATGTGCGCAAGATATACGCCGGGACAAAATCGACAATATCTTTGAAATGCTGGGTGAAGATGTTCCGGAGAAACAAAGACAGATTATCCGCGATGGCGATGATGCATTCTTCAAGGCCAGCAAACAGTATTTTATGGAGTATCTTTCAGATTCTCTCACAGCGGTCGATCTTCCTTACTCCCAATCTTATAAGCAACTGGTTAAGCTGAGAGAAAAGCCGGGCATTGAGAGCAAAAAGAATCCTAACGCAATCATTGCGGCCCATTTTGCCCCGGCTACTGACAAGGTTATAGGTGTGGACATTAAAGCCAGAACGCATTTTAATGCGATTAAGACAGCATTGAATCTATACATTATGAGGGCCAAAGCCGGCCGACTGCCCGATAGTCTTCCCGTCGGTTTACCGATGGATTTATTCAGCGGCAAAGATTTCGAATATGAAAAAACGAAAGACGGCTTCGTTCTTCGCTGCCGGGGCAAAGACCTGGACAAGGACAAAATCTATAAATACGAGTTCAAAATTTCGAAGTAGCCTGATTGCATTACAACCGGACAAAAGCCGGCCCCTGCCCACGAAAGGCGGGGGCCGGCTTTTTTTGCGCGGTGCCGACACCGAATGTGAAAATTTCTTCCGAATAAGAAGTTGCGCCGGAGAGGTCTTTTTCGTCTATAATAGTGAAGTAAGAAAACATGAATCTCAGGAGGTTATTTGAGAAGCCGGCAGAAAGAGCTTTTGGAGTTGTTGGATAAATCGGGAGCGGATTTGTACGCGCTTTTGACCAGGCTGACACTGCGCGAGGATGTCGCCGAGGAACTTATGCAGGAATTATTCATAAAACTTAATAATTCGAGGGGCGCCGGCAACGTCGCCAACTGGAACGCCTACGCCCGCAGGTCGGCGATTAATCTTGCCTTCGACTGGCGGCGCAGTCACAAGCGAACCGTCCCGGCAACGGCACAATTCAGTGAGCCGGTGTCAACGGAGGATTCGCCTCTGGGCAAACTAATCCACTCGGAAGAAATGCAGGAGACACTGGATGCAGTCGGCAAATTAAAGAAGTCATCCCGCGAAGTGCTTGTCATGCGTTACCTCCAGCAGGAATCCTACGATAATATCGCAGAACAATTGGGCAAGACATCCCACCAGGTCAGGGCCTTGTGCTCCAGGGCCATACGTAATCTTCGGGATGTGCTTTCCAACGAACATAAATCTTCCAAAAAGGAGATACATAATGTCTCAAATCGATGAAAACCAAATTCACGACCGCCTCAAACGTCTCTCCCAGGTCGAGCCGACTAAGGAAGCTGCTGACCATGCTATGCAGCGGGTCCGGGATACTCTAATGAGCGAAAAAGCCATCCCCAAGCTTCGCTTGAGGCTGCCACACATCGTAACAAAATTTGCCGCCGCGGCTGTGTTGATGATTGGCGCCGGATATATCGCCGGACGTCTCTCAGCACCGAAACCTGTAAACGTGCAGGAGCTTCAGGCCGCTCTGGAAAGCTCGCTGAAATCGTCGCTCGTACCGGCCATTCGCCAGGAGCTGCTCAGCCAGATGGACGACCGCTGGCAGTCGACTCTTACAGCGAGCAACGCAAAGGTTAAAGATGAGCTTGCCCGGCAGGTCCGCCGCGATCTGTCGGAATTCGCCGCCCAGACCCTGGCGGCTTCAGGCACGCGCACCGATCAGCGCCTGAATGAACTCATCCAGTTAATCGAAGCTGCGCGAATCCAGGACCGCCAGCGAATGGCGTCAGCCTTTGACTATATCGAATCCCGTTTTGGCAATGGCCTGGTGACACTTGCCGCCCGGACGGACGAACTATTGGGCACTGAGCGAACAGGCTTGATGCCGGATATATCTGAGAATTGAACCTTAAGATGAAAGGATTAGAAAATGAGATATTTAAATCGAACAATTATTGTGCTTGTCGTTTTCAGTCTGGCGACGGCAATTCCCGCCCCGGCTCAAACAAGCCCCGAAGCACAAAAAAGAACGTTTACCATCTCCGGTAGAGTAGGGATAGGCGGCGTGACGATGGAGGGGCTGCCGGGGGATTCTGTGACAGATAATAATGGTTACTACAGCGCTGCTGTTGACTATGACTGGAGCGGAACGGTAACACCCACGAAGGAAGGGTACTCGTTCGTACCACCCAGCAGGGTATACAACAAGCTCACTTCCGATCGGGCTGATGATAACTACGCAGTTAAGATCATTACCTATACAATTTCCGGTCAGGTCGGAATACCCGGCGTAGAGATGCTTGGCCTGCCGGGTAATACTGTGACTGATGAAAATGGTTTATACAGCACTACTGTTGACTACGGCTGGACCGGCACGGTTATGCCTCGAAAAGAAGGTTATAGACTCAAACCACCAAGTAAAAACTACAACAAAGTCATAGCCAATCTAAAAAATCAAAACTATACTGCTGAGCAGCAGATGTTGACGATCTCGGATGTAATAATGGTTGCCGGCAGTCCTATCCCGGGCGTTCTGGCCTCGGCGAATAACGGCGGGCAATCCAGCGTCACCGACGCTCGAGGCAGATTCAATGTCACGGTACCCTATGGCTGGAGCGGCGAGCTGAAGCTCGAAAAGAAAGGTTTGGTGTTCAATCCCCCGAGTCGGTCATTTACCAATGTCACTACGAACATAAGAGACGGCCAACCCGAACAGCCGGCACAATGGCAGTACGAGCGAACGGGCCCTGACGGGCGCGGTTCCCGGCAAACAAGACGCTCTACAGGTTACGGTTCGGCAATCGCACCCATGGCCGACCGGAAGGTCCTCGTGGTTCCCGCTGCCGAGGTCAAAGCAGAAGACCTTACGGAAATAATCGAAGATATGCAGGTCATGTCACACATCCTTGATGAGCGATTTAAGGAAACTCGCCGGGTCCAGGGCGTTTTTACCGATTTCGGCGATTTCTTCGGAAGGGACAATCGCGCGACCGAAGCTACCTACCTCCAGGGCTACGGCGTTTTGTTTTCAATGGAGGTGAATTTCGCGTTCTCGACTCCGCTTAAACCGCAAGTGCAGGTGACCGAGCAAAACCCCGAACGCGCCGATTCAACCTGGCAGCGGGCAAGACGGCAGATGTTTTCGCCCGGAGACCCCCGGAGATCAAGTGGATCCGGCTCGGCGGAAGAATATAACAGCCAGATGGTCGAAGAGCTAAAACGGGACCTGATTACGACACTGAAACACGCCTCGAATATTCGAGGCGTACAGGCGGATGAATGGATCATTCTCACGGTCATTGGGGGAGGCAGGCAATCCGGCGGCGTCTTTAGCGGCAGAGGATTCATGATGGGCGGCATGGGAATGTCCGGAGGCTCGGCACGCGGAGGGACCTCATCAGGCGGCAGAGGCGGCTATAGCGGCGGCTACGGTGTTGCCGGCGGTTCCGGGGGTGGCGGTATGATGGGTGGCATGGGTGGTGGCATGATGGGCGGCGGCATGGGCGCCATGGGTGGCATGAGCGGCCCCGGAGAAATGGGCGTCTCCCCGGCCACTGTTCTTACGATCCGCGCGAAAAAGTCCGATATAGACGCTTTCGCCGGGGGTGAACAGGATCTCGAGCAATTCCGGCAGAAGGTGCAGATCTTTTCATATTGATTGTATCAGGAAAGGGATTAACAATGTCAACGCGAAAAATAATTCTCGGATTGGTTGTATGTCTTTTACTTGGAGTATTTGCCCGGCAGTTATTGTCCCAGGGCACCAGATCGAGTGGATTCTCAGGTCGATCCGGCTCTGTGCAGTCGCGCAATATGAGACCGAGGAGAATGCCGGGGCAGCCCGACTTCGAGCGGATGCGCGAGATGAGCCCGGAAGAAAAGATGAAGTATTTCCAGCAACTCGCCGAAGAGCAGCGAAAGGCGGCTGAAGAACAAGAAGCCATCGCGATGCAGCAGGCCCTCGGCGCCAACGACGAACAGTGGAAAGTCATCGAGCCGAGATTGAAGAAGGTCAAGCATTACAGAGAGCAGGCGTTCATAGGTACCGGGCCTCCTTTCCAGAGCAACTTCTCCAACTTCAATACTGGCCCGGGAAGCATGCAGGGTTTCAGCAGCGGTTTTTCCGGGAGTTTCCAGTTCCAGGCCGGCGGCAGTGGTCCTGTTGAAACCTTTCAGAATGTCCCCGGCAGACAGAATTTCGACGGCCCGGTATCTGACGGCGAAATAATCTGTGAAGAGATTCAAAGGCTGCTGTATGACCCGCAAGCCACGCCGGAGCAAGTCAGCCAGAAACTTGATGCGCTGCGTATAGCAAGGGAAAAGGCCAAGCGGCAATGGATCGCTGCCCAGCAGCAGCTTCGAGAGGTGCTGGATTTCCGCCAGCAGGCAAGGTTAGTGCTTATGGGATTACTTGACTGATCTTCCGGCAAAAAATGAGTGTAATTGAACACAATGGGGGCAAATTTTTTCTTGAGCAATTCGGGAAAAGATGTTACCATTTCTTCGCATCGATTGCTTAATAAAGGGAGATTATTATGGCAAAGCGAAAAATAATCTTTGTTTCGGTCGTATGCCTCTCGATAATGGTCTTTTCTGTGCGAGCACCTACTCAGGTTGCTGAAATTTCACGATTCAACAAGAAGGTTGCCGAGAGTCTCAATGTTCGCTGGCGTTCGATTGAATATAAAAAGACGCTGTACAATCTGACGTTAACATCAAACAAGCAAGGTCGGCCAAAGGCGGAAAGTCTTTCACTTTCGTTTGAGATTGAGAAACTTGATTCCGGACTAATCCTGAGCGCGTGCCCCCATGCCGTAATCGAACGGATTACAGACAGCAGGGGCAATAATATCGAAGCCAAGTCTCTTTCGTCAGGATCAAGTTTAATGTACATCCATATTCCGAGTTTTGACGGAAATATCATGACGGTAGAACGACCCGACAGGCCGGAACTTCCAACTTTACGGGTGAGGCTTGACGCTAACTTGCTCGAACAGATTAACGGCGAAATCGGGCTCAAAGGCTATTTCTATGCACTTACCGCCGATTCGCTTGAGTATGTGGAGCTGCCGTTCAAACCGAGCAATAAGTGGGTAAGTCTGACACCGGATGTGGAAATCAGGGTTCGCGAGGCACGGAATGAAGCATCTATGTACCAATTCCACATAGAGCAGCGCCCGGAGATAGTGCCTCGTCTGAATGATATACGCATTGGGGATTACTTGCCGAGCCGGCTCGTAGTGGTCCGTCAAACCGTCGTACAAGCAAGTGCGGTAGGTTCCGGCGGCGGGAGTTCAGGCCAAGGTACTGGAATTGGAGAAAAAGGCTCCGGAACCGGCAAGGCCGAGAAAATCCGCTATACTATAGCGGTCAATCCGGCTCATCAGACGATACCGTTTGAAATTGAACGAATCCCTCTTTCGACCCTTGCTGAGCCGGCGCCGTCCCAGATGCATAGTTCGAATCGGCCGGAATCCGCGCTTACCAGGCGACAGATGCAAAATATAACACGCAGAGGCGCCAGAAGAGCAGCTCAAAGGATGCCGGAGCAGGTAAAACCACAGTTCGATAAGGAGGTCGCCGATTGCTTCGAGGTCAATTGGAATTCCATCATCTACAACAAGATTCTTTATAATCCGGCGATTTCTGGAAAAAGCCGGAGTCAAAGGGTATCGGAGAAGTTATCAGTTCGTTGCGAGGCCAGGATACTCGATCCCAAACTGATTGTTGGCACTTGTGATATACCTGTTATTGAACGGATTACCGGTGGCAAGAGCCGGGATGCCGATATCAGCAGGGCACAACCTCGCTCAAATCGCATGTACTATCATACCCTGCAATATCGACCGAGTCGTATTCAAACTTTACCATCAAGTCTGTTCTTTTGGGAGGGAAGGGCACGGTTAGCCCTGGGACTGCCGCTTAGGGCACGCCATCTGCCGAAGCGCGCCTCAGTATTACAACCCGTTCGCATGGGAATACAACTCGATCCCGGATTGCTTCGACAGGATACTGGAGAAATCAGAAGTATCAAGGGGTGCTTCCATGCGCTCACCGCCGAGTCTTCAAAGCACATTGAGGTGCCGTTCAAACCTGACAACAAATGGGTGCGGCTGACTTCCGGCGTAGAGATTCAAGTACGTAAAGCCTGGCATACGGGCACACAGGCCCGCTATGACATCAGGCAGCGCGGACGGACCGGAGCCGGTTCGCATGAGCTGTACGTCGGTGATAGTCTGCCGGACGGAATCGTGCTTGAACGGCAATTCATTGGTAGAAGCAGCCAGCCGAAACCACCGGTTAAATTGTTCCGTTCTCTGCCGGGCTCCATAGGAGGGTCAGGAGGTTATAACATAGGCCAGCAGATTGAGAAAATTGACTACCTGATAGCAATCAGTCCGAAACATAACAGGATTCCGTTCGTACTGGAGCACATCCCATTGCCCGAACCCTGATTTGAAGAAAACTAAGGATGTACACCATACTGTGATCGGTGAATTACAGGTCGAACCACGAGTCACGATTCAATACCGGGATTGTTTACCCAGCTTTTTTATGCGCTTGTGCCATTCGAAACAACTCTTTTTCTTTATGCGGTTTTGTTTTGACGCTGGAGCCAAGTTGAGTTATTGTATAACCTCAAATCAGAAGCCGTGATATATCAAGCTAAGTATGAGTACTCCAGTGCCTCGTCTTCGCTCGGCATGAAGAAGCTCTTCACCCTGAGCGGAGTCGAAGGGTCGGCTCAATTTGGAAGTTATAATTTGGCTCAGCTAAAAAAACAACTTGGCTGCCTTGAAGTTTTCGCCGTGGCGGCCGGGGCGATGATTAGCTCCGGCTTATTTGTTCTGCCCGCCATTGCCTATGCAAAGGCAGGGCCGGCCATGATATTATCTTATCTTATTGCATCGCTTGTAATTATTCCCAGTGCTCTTAGTCAGGCCGAATTAGCCGCAGCGATGCCGCGGGCCGGCGGTGCGTATTTCTACGTCGAACGAAGCCTCGGGCCTATATGGGGACTGTTCGGCGGATTGGCTAACTGGTTTGCAGTCGCACTGAAGAGCGCGTTTGCCGTTGTCGGTATGGCTGTGCTGATCGAGATCATAATGCACGAGGTCTTTGGCACTCAGCTCAGCCAGTGGCACCTGAAAACCGCCGCCGTTGTGTGTTGTCTCGTTTTTACCACAATGAATATTGTCAGCGTCAAACACACGAGCCGGTTTCAGGTTTGGCTGGTTGGAATATTGCTTGTGCTGCTTGGATTTTTTGTGATTTTCGGCATGGGCAAGGCCGAAGCCGTCCGGTTCAAAGGATTTCTTGACAAGGGCTGGTTCGATGTTTTTGCGACAGCCGGACTGGTTTTTGTGAGTTTCGGCGGACTGACGAAGGTCGCCAGTATAGCCGAAGAGGTGAAGAATCCCGGTAAAAATCTGCCGTTGGGAATACTTTTGGCCTGGGCTGTCGTGGCCTTGTTTTATATCGCCGTAATAGCCGTAACGGTTGGCCTTGTGGACGGAGAGGAACTTACAGGCAGTCTGATGCCGATATCCCTGGCGGCAAGCAAGTTCCTGGGATCGACAGGCTTTGCCATTCTCGGTCTGGCCGCCGTGGCTGCCTTTGTCACTACGGCCAACGGCGGAATCCTGGCGGCTTCCCGTTATCCGATGGCCATGAGCCGGGACCGTTTGTTGCCACCGATGCTGGCACGGATTAGCGAGAAGTTCAAGACGCCCCACACGAGTGTCCTTCTTACCGGCGCATTTATGATCGCCGCAATTGTCTTTCTCGAAATTGAATTGCTGGTAAAAACGGCCTCGACATTAATAATAATCCTTTTCATTCTTGTCAATGCCAGCGTGATAATCATGCGCGAGAGCAGGATACAGAGCTACCGGCCGAAGTTCAAATCGCCGCTGTATCCCTATATTCATATCGCCGCAATAATAGTATACGGTGCTTTAATCGTCGATATGGGGCGGGTGCCATTATTGATCACGGCCGGTTTTATCGGTTTGAGCGCAGCCTGGTATTGGCTATATGTCCACAAACGGGTCACGAGGGCCTCGGCGGTTATGCACGTTGTCGAGCGAGTGACCGACAGAGCACTGAAATCGGTAACTCTCGAAAACGAGCTTCGCGATATTTTGCTCGAACGGGACGATGTTATTGGGGACAGATTCGACCAGCTAATCCGGGATTGCCAAATTCTGGATATCGAAGGCGAAATAAGCGCCGAAGACATCTTCCGCAAACTCTCAACAATTATGGCCGAGAAATTAGAGACCGATGAATACGTTCTTTTTGAGAAATTCCTCCATCGAGAAGCGGAAGGCGGCACAGTCGTCCAGCCGGGCTTTGCCATCCCGCACATCGTGGTCGAGGGAGAGCATAAATTCGACGTCTTGCTAATCCGAGCCCGGGACGGCATCAACTTCCCGCACGCCCCCGATCCGGTAAAAATCATGTTCGTCCTGGCCGGCAGCAGGGACGAGAGAAATTATCACCTCAGGGCCCTTATGGCGATCGCCCAGATCGCCCAGGAGAAGGACTTCGAGAAGCGATGGCTCGCGGCCCGAGACACCGAGGCGATCAGGAATTTGATACTGCTGTCAACGCGAAAAAGGGATGCCGCTCCCTGAATCGTCCCGTCATCGAAGAAATTTCCTGTTTACATCCACCCTGTTTCATGTAATAATCATTCTCGATGATAACTCTGGAAATCAAAGAAAACGTCGAACCGATATGCCCGCATTGTTCGACTGAATTGCGCAGCGTATGGATGCGCGAACTCAGGGGCGTTCTGGGTAAGCGGTATATGTACTTTTGCCCTCATTGCCGAAAAGTGCTGGGTATGACCCATCGCAAAGGATTCTGGATGGGCTAAGGCAGCGCGATCCTGCCGGACTTCCCCGGCATAGCCGACTGCCGAACCGCTTGCCATAATTTACGTAGAATGCCGTAAGGATTCCTGATTTATGAAGACTTATAGACGGTCTGCGTACTCTCGACGACGGGAAAATGAGCAATATTAAGAAAGAAACGGATAAAAATTAAAATCACATTAAGCAAATAGAAATTGACTCAGGGCGATAATGCATTTACAATTGCCCGGTTTTTTTTGGACTTTATTAACTCGTATGGAGGTAATTGATAGATAATGAGTAATGTAAACGAATTATTGAAAGAAAAGCTGACAACGGAAAATTACAACAGGCTTATGGCCCTGGATAATCCCAAAATGCACGAATTTATCGCCGATGCGATTGAACTGACCGGTGCTGCTTCGGTTTCCGTATTGACAGATTCGGAGGAAGATAGAACGTATCTTCGCGAGCTGGCGATTAAGAATGGTGAAGAAATACCGCTGGACGTTGCCGGCCATACGTGCCATTTCGACGGCTATAACGACCAGGCCCGCGATAAGGCCAGAACAAAGTATTTGTTACCGGCCGGCTCTGATTTGGGCGAAAGTCTCAATTCCATCGAAAAGCAGGCCGGTGTCGAAGAAGTACGTTCTTTCCTGAAAGACTCGATGGTCGACCGGGAAATGTTAGTCTGTTTTTACTGCCTGGGCCCGCTCAACTCGGATTTCTCGATTCCCTGCGTTCAAATCACCGACTCGCCCTATGTGGCTCACAGCGAATCGATTCTCTATCGGGCCGGCTATGAGCAGTTCAAAAAAATCGGTTCATCGCCCCATTTCTTCAGATTTCTCCATTCCGAAGGCGAGCTTGAAAACTTTGTCAGCAAGAATATCGACAAACGCCGCGTCTATATGGACCTCGAAGAAGACCTGGTCTACAGCGTCAATACCCAATATGGCGGCAATACGATAGGTCTGAAGAAACTGGCCCTGCGACTGGCGATACAAAAGGCCTCAAAGGAAGGCTGGCTCGCCGAGCACATGTTCGTCCTCGGCGCGCATGGGCCTGGCGGTCGCGTTACGTATTTCACCGGCGCGTTCCCGTCGGCCTGTGGAAAAACTTCAACATCGATGCTGCCCGGCCAGACTATCGTCGGTGACGATATTGCCTATTTTCGGAAAAAAGACGCCGAAATACGTGCTGTTAATGTTGAAAAGGGCATTTTCGGCATCATTCGGGATGTCAATTCGCAGGACGATCCGATTATCTACAAGGCCCTGACGAGTCCTTACGAGGTTATTTTCTCCAACATCCTTGTTGACGATGCTAACAAGCCGCACTGGCTCGGAATGGGCGCCGACCTGCCGGCAGAGGGAACCAACCACTCGGGCAAATGGCAAAAAGGCAAAAAGGACTCTAAAGGCAACGAAATCACAGCTTCTCATAAAAACGCGCGCTATTGCCTGAATATCCCGGACCTTAGCAATCGCGATCCCATGCTCGACGACCCCGCCGGCGTGCCGGTCGGCGGCATTGTCTACGGCGGACGCGACAGCGATACATGGGTTCCCGTCGAGCAGGCATTTAGCTGGGCCGAAGGTATTCTCATAAAAGGTGCGTGCCTCGAATCGGAAACAACCGCAGCTACGCTCGGCCAGGAAGGCGTTAGAACCTTTAACCTTATGTCGAATCTCGACTTCCTCTCGATTCCGCTCGGAAAATATATTCAGAACAATCTGGATTTCGCCGAAGGCATCGAGAATCCGCCCCTTATCTTCTCGGTCAATTACTTCCTCAAGGATGAAAAAGGCAAATACCTGAACGGAATTGCTGATAAGCTCGTTTGGATCCTGTGGGCCGAGCTTCGCGTTAACGGCGAGGTTGAGGCAATCGAAACGCCGACGGGCATGATCCCGATGTACGAGGATCTTCAGAAACTCTTTAAAGATCATCTCGACGAGGATTACACGAAGAAAAATTACGACCGGCAATTTACAATCCGCATCCCGGAAAATCTCGCCAAGCTCGACCGGGTCGAGAAGATTTACAGAGAGAAAGTTTCCGATACGCCGCAGATTCTTTACGACACATTTGCCAAAGTTCGCGATCGTCTCAAAGCAGCCGGCGATAAACACGGCGATATTATCTCGCCCTTAGATTTGCTCGGTTAATCTCAACCTATGTAGAAAGGCCCTATGATGCAGGCAAAACCATTGAATCGTTTAAACATTATGATTATGGTTTTGGCATTTACGATGATTTTCGCGGTTCCGGAGATCATTGAGGCCAAACCTGATTCAAAGACGGTCGATCGCTGGGGAATTTTCGAACTGGCGCTCCAGGGGCCTTCCGGAGGCAATCCCTTTGCCGATGTGCAACTGAGCGGCGAGTTCAGGCAGAACGAGCGAGTTTTTCGCCCGGAAGGATTCTACGACGGCAATGGTATTTATCGCATTCGCTTTATGCCGGATTCACCGGGGAAGTGGACCTATGTAACCAGGAGCAACCGTAGCGAGCTGGACGGCAAAAAAGGTCAATTTACCTGTGTAAAACCATCGCCGGGCAATCACGGCCCTGTTCACGTGCATAAGAAATGGCACCTCGCGTATGCCGACGGTACGGCTTATTTTCAGGTCGGCACAACCTGCTACGCCTGGGCGCATCAGGGAAACGCGATGGAGAAACAGACGCTCTCCACTCTCAAAGATGCGCCGTTCAATAAGATGCGAATGTGTGTCTTTCCCAAGAGCTACACATACAATAAGAATGAGCCTGAGTTCTATCCGTTCGAGGGCAAGCCGCTCAAGGACTGGGACTACAGCCGTTTCAATCCCGAATTCTTCCGGCATTTCGAGAAGCGAGTCGGGGATCTGCGTGATTTGGGAATCGAAGCCGACCTCATTCTCTTTCATCCCTATGATCGCTGGGGCTACGCTAATATGAACGCCGGAACCGACGACCGGTATCTGCGTTACATCGTGGCCCGGCTGGCCGCTTATCGCAATGTATGGTGGTCGTTCGCTAACGAGTTCGATTTGATGAAGTCAAAGAAGATGGCGGATTGGGACCGCTTCTTTCAAATCGTCCGGAAGTACGACCCATACAGTCGCTTGCGCGGAATTCACAATTGCCGCACTTTTTACGACCACACAAAACCATGGGTGACACATGCCAGCATCCAGAGCTCCGATCTTGCCAGGGCGCGGCAATGGCGAGACCAATACCAAAAGCCGATTATCTACGATGAGTGCAAATATGAGGGCAACGTTCCGCAGGGTTGGGGCAACATTTCCGCCCGAGAGATGGTGCACAGGTTCTGGCTGGGAACGATTGCCGGCTGCTACGTCGGGCACGGCGAGACCTATAAACACCCGAAAGATATTCTCTGGTGGTCGAAAGGTTCGGTGCTGCATGGGCAAAGCCCGGCAAGAATTGCATTCCTGAAAGAAATTATGGAGCCGGCGCCGTTCGAGGAGATGATTCCTGACGAACTGCCCGGCGGCAATTACACCCTTTCAAAAGAGGGCGAGCTTTATTTCGTCTACTCGACACAGACAGAGCCGTTGAGTCTGGAATTACCCGGCCCGGGGGCATATAAGGTCGATGGGATCGACACGTGGGATATGACAATCACCTCTCTTGGCAGCGCATCACCCGGCAAGTTCCTCTTTACTGCCCCAAAGCCCAACTACCTTTTCCGATTGTCGGCCTATAGCCCGGGTGAGAAAATGAGGCCGGAAGTAAAAGCTTCCGCCACCCCAATCGAGGGCATTGCTCCCCTGAAAGTACAATTCTCGGCGTCGACAGACCTGCAATGCAAATGGCAGTTCGGGGATGGAAGCTCTTCGTCCGAAAGAAATCCCGTTCATATTTACAAAGAGACGGGTCTTTATACCGCCGTACTGACCGTAACGACACAGGACGGAATTTCTTCGAGTATGCCGCTTGGAATCGCGGTTGACAGGACCGACGGGACGCCAATCGTGAGGATAGGATTCAAACGTGGCGAGAGTTCCGGAATCGAATTGCACGGAAAAATCAGGCGCGGCAACAACGGCTCATACGACTTAGGTGACGGCGAGCCATGGAAATGGATTTCAGTAGGGGACGGCCCCGTAGAAGCACTGGAGGGATTGCGATCATTCACGATACTCGGCTGGGCGAATCCGGCGAGTCTGAATATCGGAAGCGGCGGCAACCGCATTGCGTTCAACTTAAAATACAATCGCTCGGGTTTTGACCTGGTCCATCTAAAGGACGGCCGGCTTCGGCTTGCCGTAAATGAATGGCCTGACGGAATTCGTAATGACAGCTCGCCGGGCAGGCTCCGAGTCGGCAAATGGACGTTCTTTGCCGTCACTTATGACGGGAGTAAACAAAAGGATAATGTCCACTGGTACTTCGGCGATGCGGACAGCCCTGCGGCGCTTGACAAGACAACGAGTTATTCCCGCGGCCCAACGGGCAAAGGCAGCGGCACACTTACAATAGGCAATTATAACCAGAGCATCCATCGGGCCGGCAAGGACCGGCAGTTCCGGGGACGACTGCGAGGGATAGAAATATTCGGCAGCCGAATTGCACATCGGGGGGCTTTGTCGCTAAGTGACATCCGGAAGCAGCAGCAGCAGGACGATCCGTAATTCTGAGTTTTATATCTCAGATTCTTTCAGAAAGGAAATCGTTGATGGAAAAGAAAACCGTTCGTACGGGAATTATTGGTGCGGGTTTTGCCGCGACGTTTCATTTCGAATGTCTGAAAAAAGTGCATGGCACAAACGTTGAGGTCGAGGGAGTGTTCGCCACAGACACAGAACAAGCGGCATCGTATGCCAAGAAGCGTGGGATTCGTTCCTTCGACAGTCTGGAAAAGCTGCTCGATAAGGTGGACGTTATTCACGTCTGCACGCCGCCCGTGGCTCACGAGCCGATTGCGATCGCGGCGCTTGAGCGTAATAAGTTCGCCATCGTGGAAAAACCGCTAACCGGCTACTTCGGCGACGGCTCGGAAGATTTCAACGGCGATACCTTCCCCAAGACCGATGCCCTGGATCATTCACTGGCAAGCATCGAACGGATGCTCGAAGCAGAATCGAAGAGTAAGGGCAGGATTCTCTACGCCGAGAACTGGATCTACGCCCCTTCAATTCAGAAGGAGCGTGAAGTTATCGAAAAAACCGGCGCCCAGATACTCTGGATCTACGGCGAAGAAGCCCACTCCGGCTCGCACGCGAATACCTATGCATACTGGAAATTCTCCGGCGGCGGTGTGATGATAGGTAAGGGCTGCCACCCGCTTACGGCGGCACTTTATCTCAAACGCGTCGAAGGCATAGCCAGGAACGGCAAACCGATTCTGCCGAAGGCCGTCTCGGCTCGCACGCACGCTATCACCCGGCTGCCCGGCTTCGAGGACAAGGGACATATACGCTGCGACTACCACGATATCGACGATTTTTCCCTCATGCACGTAGTATTTGAGGACGGCACGATTGCCGACATCTTCGCCTCCGATATTCTCGTCGGCGGCATCCACAACTGGCTCCAGGTCTCGGCCAACAATCACAGGACCATCTGCAATATCAATCCGAACACGGCAATGCAGACATATAATCCGGTTGAAGATTATTTCAAAGATATTTACGTTGTCGAAAAGACCGGCACAAAACAGGGCTGGTCGAATCCGTCGCCGGATGAGGACTGGTTCACGGGATACCCACAGGAGATTGAGGCGTTCTACCGAACCATCGCGTATTGTGACGCGTTGGAGACGACCAGTAACCTTGCGGCCGATTGTATCTCGACAATATACAGTGCATACGTCTCGGCTGAAAAAGCGGGAGCGGAAGTTCCCATTAAAACCTTTTGACTTGCGAATCGGTAAGTGTCATACTAACCAAAAAGCACAAATTCTAACGGTCGTACTTCACAGGGGCTTACCATGGAATTTCTCGGGTTGCACTACGCGATTTGGATTGTCCTTGCAGCATACTTTGCCGGAATGCTCCTTATGGGCTGGTGGAGCAAGCGGGGCATTCACAACCAGGAAGGTTATCTTTTAGGCAACCGGCAGTTCGGGGTGTTGATGATGATAATGCACGCCTTCGGCGCCGGCACGCATCCCGGCAACGTTGCGGGCGTGATGAGCCAGGCCGTAGTCAGCGGTGCGTCCAGCATCTGGGTCTCGTGGATGTGGCTGTTCGGAACACCTTTCTACTGGATTATCGCGCCGGTAATCCGACGGATGCGATGCCTGACAATGGCCGATTTCTTCCGGCAGCGTTTCGGCAGGGCGGCCAGTGTTTTGTATATTATCGTAGCGGCTGCGGGAATGATCGTTTTCTTAGCGGGTGTTCTGCTTGCTACAACCCGCACCGTACAGGGCATGATGGGCAAAGCGACGACAGCCGAAAGCGAGTTCTGGTTCTTCGGTATCTTATTCGTCAGCACGGCGGTTTTTATCATCTACAGCTACTGGGGCGGCATCATCGCGGCGATACGCACCGATATGATTCAGGGCTTTATGATTATCGCCCTGTCATTCATCGCTATCCCGGCGGCGCTTAACCTTAGCGAGGTCGGAGGCCTGGCTGGAATGCGAGCTACGCTGGGAGCGCAGGATCTCGACTATATGAGTCTGTTCGATCCGAAGGGTTTCAGCTTGCTGACCGTGCTTTTGTTGTGTATCAATGCGCCGCTGACGGCGCTGGCGTTTCCGCATTTGATGAGTGTCTGTGCGGCCGGCAAGACCGAATGGGAGGGGCGCGTCGGTTTCACCTACGGCAACATTCTAAAGCGCATCTGTACCATAGGCTGGTGCGTGCTTGGATTGTGCTGGCTGGCTTACCTGCTCAAGACGGGCTCCGAAATTCAACGGGACGCGGCGTTCGGCGATTCGATTCGAGCGCTTCTTTCGCCGGTGCTTCAGGGCGTGATGCTCGCGTGTGTAATGGCCGCGGCGATGTCCTCGGGAGACGCAGTACAGGTGACGGTCGCGGGACTATTCTCGCAGAATATTTATCGCGAGTACATTAATCCCAACGCTGATGAGAAACGGCTCGTGCACGTGACACGAATCATAGGGATTGCGATCGCGCTTTTGGGCCTTGGAGCAGCGATTCTGATGCGGTTTAACCTGGTCAAAGCCATACTCGACTATTTCAATATCCTGAGCCTGGTTGGTATCTCCACGGCGATGGGTATCCTCTGGCGGCGTATGAACACGACGGGGATGTTTTGCAGCACGATTCTGGCCTCGGCGACGTTTTTGATAAGCCGGTATGTCCTTGATTGCAGCCGGGATATTACTATCGGCGTGCCGATAGTCGTCGGCGTTCTCGCCGGCGTAATAGGCAGCCTCGTAACAAAGCCGCCCAAGCGCGAGTCGATTGAGAAGTTCTTCAAAAAGATTTATGTCCCCATAGGTCAGGAGGACAAACTCGAATTATCGCTGGAAGAGGCCGTGCCGCAATCCAGCCGCTGGTTCACAGCCGGCGGGCTTTTCATCGTCAAGCCGTCGCGACAATCCTGGGTGGGCTTCCTTGTGACGCTGGTAATCTGCCTTGCCTGCGTGGTTGTAATGCTGGCGATACTTAAATAGTCAAACTGACCGATTCGCGCTGTCATCCCTGCGGAAGCAGGGATCCAGGAACGTAACGGTCTTAAGTGGATTCCCGCTTTCGCGGGAATGACAGATTTTGTTATGTTATTATCATTGAACGATTTACTGTAGTATTCAACTCAAAAACAGTCAGTTTGAGTTAAATAGAGAGAGGACAGCAGCGTGCCTGGCAATATCGGACTTATAGGTCTTGGCCTTGTCGGTTCGGCAATAGCCGAGCGTCTGAAGGCCAACCGATTCAACGTCGTCGGCTTCGATATCGACCGGGCAAAATGCGATCAGCTTGAGCAGTTGGGTGGACAATCCGCTGATAGTCCCGCACAAGTCGCCGAGGAGGCCGGCCGTATTATCCTCTCGCTTCCTGATACCGATGCGGTTCTGCAGGTTGTCGAAGGTCCCGGCGGGATTCTCGAAGCGAAGAAAGTTCCGGCATATATCGTCGATACAACCACCGGCGAGCCTGACAAGACGGCCGCACTGGCAAAACGTCTCGCTGGGCGGTGTATTTATTTTCTGGATGCTCCTTTTTCCGGTTCCAGCCGGCAAGTCAGAGAAAAAGAAGTAACCTTCATGGTGGGGGGCGAAAAAGCCGCTTACGAAAAATGCGTGGATATTTTCAAAACGCTTGGCGCAAAGGTATTTTACTTAGGCGCTTCTGGGAACGGCTCCAGGGCGAAACTGGCCGGCAATTTGATTCTCGGGCTAAACCGTCTGGCTTTGGCGGAGGGGCTTGTCTTCGCGGCGAAACTCGGCCTTGAGCCGCGGGCATTTCTCGAACTGCTCAAGGTTACACCGGCGTATTCCGCAGCTATGAACGTTAAGGGTAAAAAGATGCTGGAAGGTGATTTTACGCCCCAGGCAAGGCTCCGGCAGCACCATAAGGATGTTTCCATTATCCTCAAGTACGCCGAGAATTCAGGGCAGGAGCTGCCGCTCTCACAAAGACATCTGGAAATTCTGGAAAAAGCTATCGAGGCGGGCGACGGCGAACTGGACAATTCCGCAGTTATTCGCGAAATTGAGCGCAGAGGCAAAAAATAAGCCAATTAGCAAAGGAGTCAAAGCACGTGCAATTCAGTCCTTCGGTTTATGAACACGCGGCTAAGGTCATCGGAAAGAGCCCTTGGGAGGTCTCACGAGACGCCGGCCTTCTTTCAAAAGCCCACATCGAAGCTTATCGTCTTTACCGGCATCGGCCTGTTGTCGTCGGCATTGATATTTACAATCTGGAAGCAGAGGCGTACGGTGCGGTAGTCAGCAGGGCGGCCGGCAATGCAATTCCCGCCATCCGCGAATATCCCCTTTCGTCGGTAAAAGAGCTGCTTAATCTGGAGCCGTTCGACCCGAAGACGGCCGGCCGGATTCCAATGGTTATCGAAGCGGCAAAGCTTGCTTCCGATAACAGCAGCGATGCTGATATTAGAATCCCGCTCAGCGGCCCTTTCTCATTGGCGGCAAATCTCGTCGGATTTGAAAATCTCTTGTGCGAGATTGTAACCGCCCCGGATTTGGTCGCCGGGGCTCTCAGGCATCTCGTGGCAGGGCAGGTCGAATTCTGTAAGCAGGTCGTCCGCAATGGCCTGGATATCGCTTTCTTCGAATCGGCGGCAACTCCTCCACTGTTATCTCCGCAAAACTTCAGGCAAATCGAGCTTGGAGCGCTAAAGGAAATTATGCAAAAGACGGCGGCCGTCGTGGGCCATCCCGTTCCGTGCATTATGGGCGGCGATACGCTCCCGATCCTCGATGATATCCTCCAAACGGGAACCGGATATGTCTGCTGCCCGGCGAAAACCAACCAGCAAAAATTCATGGAAAAGATGCAGGCGCACCCCGATGTCACGGTTCGAATCAACATGGACGCCAGGGCGATCACGTCAAAAAATTTCCGCGACGTCGAAAAGGAAGTTGACAGAGTTATAGCACTTATACACAATAGGCGGAATGTCTGCATCGGTACGGGATGTCTGCCGTTCGAAGCGGAGCCCGAAGTGATTTTGAAAACAAAAGAATACATCCTGTCAAGAAACGTCTAAGACAAAGGTTAAGCAGGAGACTTGAATATGGCGCCAAAAGAGGCACAAAAAGGCCCGGAGGCTAAGCAGCAGGTAATGCACATGAACCCCCGGATCGAAAAGGACCGTCAAATGATTCTGGATGCCCGGAAGAAAGGCAAAGGATCGCTTTTCAAGACGTACGTGAAGTTATCAGGCCCCGGCTGGCTGCAGAGCGGCATTACCCTGGGCGGTGGTTCGTTATCTTCGAGCCTGTACCTCGGCGTGCTGGTGGGCTTCAGCTTCATGTGGCTCCAGCCGCTTGCTATGATTTTAGGTATCATTATGATGAGTGCCATCGCATACGTAACCCTCTCTGCCGGAGAGCGGCCGTTGCATGCGATTAACCGCCATGTTAATCCGGTATTAGGCTGGGGCTGGCTGATTGCCTCGATGATGGCCAACCTTGTCTGGTCGCTGCCTCAGTTCGCACTCGGAACCGCCGCACTCCGGCAGAATCTCCTTCCGGGCCTTATCGGGAATTCGGTTATGGGCGAGGTGCCCGGCAAGATGATTGCCGGCGCGATGTTTCTGGCAATCTGCCTGACCGTTACGATGACGTACGGCGCCGGCGGAAAAGGCGTTAAAATATTCGAAATCCTTATCAAAACGATTGTTAGTATCATCGTGCTGAGCTTCATCGGTGTAGTTCTCAAGCTTAGCATCGAAGGAAGGATAGTCTGGGGCGAGATCCTGAGCGGCCTAATTCCCGACCTGAGCCTGTTCATGAAACCGACCGACAAAATCATGCCCCACATACTGAAAGTCGGCGAACAGTTCCAGTCCTTCTGGACCAATATGATCGTGGGCCAGCAGCGTGACGTTATGATTAGTGCCGCGGCGACCGCAGTCGGCATCAATATGACGTTCCTGCTGCCTTACTCGATGCTCCGCAAAGGCTGGGACAAACACTTCCGCGGCCTGGCGATCTTCGACCTGTCAACCGGTTTGTTCATACCCTTTATCCTTGCTACCGGCTGCGTTGTCATAGCATCAAGCAGCCAGTTTCATGCCGCACCTGCACAAGGTCTTGTTGCTGAAGAGCCCGGCGGTCAGATAACCGCCGAGCCGGCGGCAAACCTGGTTGGGCCTTACAAAGGACTGCTGGCTGACAGACTCAAATTCCAAATCGGCGCAGAAGCATTCGGCAAGCTGACCCCAGAACAAATAAAGGCACAGTCGGAGTCGCTTCCCTGGGCCGACAAACGAATGGCGGCGATGCTTGTCAAACGCGATGCCTTTAATCTGGCCGATACGCTGGCGCCGCTGACGGGCCCGGTGATTGCCCAATATCTCTTCGGGCTCGGCGTTATCGGTATGGCGATGAGTGCCGCGACGATGCTGATGACAATCAACGGGCTGTGCTTCTGCGAGCTTTTGGGCAGGCCGCCGAGAGGCTGGACCCAGAAATTCGGTAGCCTGATGGTATCGGTGGGGGCGCTCGGCCCGTTCTTCTGGAAAGACGCCGCTCCGTATCTTGCCGTGCCGACGTCCGTCTTTGCAATGGTCCTGCTGCCAATCGCGTATTTCGCGTTCTTCCTGCTGATGAACCAGAAGACATTCATGGGTAATAACATGCCTACCGGGGGCAAACGCATCCTTTGGAACGTCCTTATGGCACTGGCTTCCGGAGCCGCGGCGTTCGGCAGCGTTTGGAGCCTCTGGTCGAAGCTGCAGTGGCTCGGAATCGGACTGATTGTCGGCTTTATCGTTCTGTGCATTATCGTTCATATTTTCCGTAAAAAGCCCGTGACAGCATGAAGCACGAGCACTGGAATAACTTGCTGGCTGTAATCAACGGCGAGGCGGTTGAGCCGTTGCCTGTCGGTTTTATAATCGACAGCCCCTGGCTTCCCGGCTGGGCGGGGATTTCTGCGCTCGATTATTACTCCAGCGAACAGATGTGGTACGAGGCCAATCTCAAGGCCGTTGAGCAATTTGGTGATATCATTTTTCTTCCGGGCTTCTGGTCCGAATTCGGCATGTGCACCGAGCCGTCCGCGTTCGGCGCCAAATGCTCCTGGCAGTTAAACGAGATGCCTTACGCCGAGAAGATTCTCGCCGACATCAAGGCGTCCGGTTCGCTCTCCAAACCGAACCCGAAGAAGGACGGCATGCTGCCCTTCACGCTCAATCGCCTCAGGCATTACCAGGGCCAAATCGAACAGCAGGGCCGCAGCATCAAATTCGCGGTCTCCCGCGGGCCTCAGAATATCGCGTCATTCCTCGCCGGCAGCACGGAATTTCTGATGGCCATCCGCACCGACCCGGACGATGTCCATAAGCTGCTCGGGACGATAACGGACTTCATTATCGACTGGCTCGAACTGCAAATCGAAACCTTTCCTTCCATCGACGGGATTTTAATCCTCGACGATATCGTGGGTTTTCTGGGCGATCAGGATTTTCAGCAGACGGCTCTGCCCTACCTGCAGCGGATTTATCAATCGTTCGATGTGGCCGTGAGATTCTTCCATAACGATGCAGCCGGGCTGGTTTGTGCCCCGCACCTGCCTGAGATGGGCGTGAATCTTTTCAATTTCAGCTTCCAGCACACGCTGGCCGAGATGAAAGAGCTGACAAACAATGCCGTCACGCTGCTCGGCAACATTCCCACGCGGGATGTACTTGCGGCCGGCAGCCCCGACGACGTTCGCAGCAGCGTCGAAGTCGCTCTCGATTCGGTTGAAGATAAGAGCCGCATAATCCTTTCGTGCGGCGGCGGTATGCCCCCCGATGTCCCGACAGAAAATATCGAAGCTTTCCTGTCGGCGGCAGGGCACAAATAAATTAATGCCTCGTCTTCACTCGGCATGAAGAAGGTCTTCACCCTGAGCGGAGTCGAAGGGTGCCGGGCTTACCATTCCGGGGCCGCCGGCGCCTGTTTCGCGGGCAGGCTTCTGCACATATTTTTTACGATGCGCTGCGCCCTCTCGGCGTCATCGGGAGATAGAGGCTGGTCCGACTCGCCCAAAACATCGCCCATCACAGGTCCTAATAATCCCTCATCCTTGCGGCCGCCCGATTTTGAGCGAAATATGGAGGTGAAGCCTCTCCCGCCTCTGCCGGTATCGGTGGCAAGCCACAGAATACTGTGGTCCTCGACGTCAATAATCGTCGCCGAGATAGATATTTCTTCACCGAAATGCGGTATTTTAATAGTAAGAACCGCCGGTACATCGAGAGCCAGGCCGGCCTCGACCGCTCCTTCGGGCGTAGTCAGGTCTGTTAATTCGTCTTCGGTCTCCTGCTCGGCAAGCAACGCTCTGACCTGGGCCCGGCCCATTGGGGCATAACCGCGTTCCAAAAGCTCGATTGCGAAGAAATCGGCAATTTCATCCTTTGCCGCTTCACTTGGTACGGCCCCTTCGACGGAGACAATCGCAACCTTATTCACGCCGCTAAAATCATAACCGGCACGAAAGGAGTTTTCCTGTTGTGTCCGGCAGCCACCGATCAACAAAAATACTATTACCAGAATATTAAGAACGATTTTCATAATTTTTATCTCCAAAACAACGGCCTACACAATTGCCTAACCTTCTTATATTAACACGTTTAGGTCATTTACAAATATGATTTAGATATTGTTTTGAATTTAGCATTTAGTGCTTAGAGCTTCTTCTTTCTTATATAGGGTTATAGCTGACATCCGCGTATCCGGGATGTTTTTGAGGCTGATTCGGCCATTTCAAGGTATCGAACATGAACTCGCTGGCCTGGCGTATCATTACCGACGGCATACACGGATGCATCTCGAACGAACCGACGACATCATTGTCGTATTTGCTCAAAACCTCCAGCAGGTAATCCCAATTTTCCCGGGGCAACCCGCCATGCAGGCCTGGCGGTACGTGGTCGTCCGTATGGCCATAATTATCCGTCAGGTGCAGATGGGCCACGTTTGGGGCCAGTTCATCCACGTATTGGCTGAAAGAATACTCGCCGTCCACGTTGGCAAAGCCGGTATCGAGGCAGAAACGAAGGGACTCAAACCTATCGCGGGCATGTTTGAGCATCGGCAATGAGCCGCTTTCGAGGCATAATTTGACATTGTTCTGCTCAGCCAGCTTTACCACATCGGCGGCAAATCCGCAGCCGTCCAGCTCCGGCTCATCCGGAATGCCAAGGCTATGTAAATTCGTTACTATACTGGCATTAAGAAGCTTGGCGCACTCGATCTGGTCGTTCCATTGCCCTATCGTCGGATTATCATCGCGAGATCGCATCGCCACCAGCATATCCTGTGTCGCCGCGGCCAGCCTCGGCCAGTTACGCCTTTCGTACCGACAATCGTGCTGGCCCTTGATATTGGGCCATAACTCGATCCCGAAGCCCAGAGACTGAAGGTACTGGCACTCCTGCTCGAAGGATAGGGGGTGCTCTCGCCCCCAGAATATCATAGTTGAAACTACGTACCTGATTCGCATTATAACGTCTCCATAAGCTGCTAAGATCTTCGCCGGGACGAGTCCGGCTGATAGACGCATCCTATATAGCGTCAAACATCTACTATTATCGTTCAAAAGCAGGGCCATATTCACACTTTGTTGAAATTTGGAGCATTTTTTAGCCGCCCCAGAGCTATAAATGAGTTCCCGGCGAGTTTCTCTTCTTACTCGCCAACTTGCAGGGAATTGTGAAATTGGTTTCTTTCAAATTAATCACGAATTAACCCCATGAGATGGCGGCTTTGCCCCCTAAGGGACAAGCTATCTCATGGGGTGAACTATCAACTATTTTTGATGCATTTTTCGACCAAAAGCGATGGCGTTTCGATTTACTATTTTCTATTTACGATTTGCTATTTATTTAAAGATTTTCGACCAAAAGCGCAGGTAGCGCCGAACAAAAATAAAAAAGTTTGAAAATTTTTTTATTCCATCTCCCACAGGAACTTACGTTAAAAATCCCGTCTACAATTTTGTAGATTTTCGCATCAAACGCGCAGGTACGTTCAATTATGGGGGGCTGCTTTTTTTGCCTCCGGCAAAAAGAAGCAAGTAAAAAGTAAAAAGGGAAAAGGCAAAACCACAGAAACCGTATTTGTCATTCCCGCGCAGGCGGGAATCCATTTTTTCTCCATAGCCCTGGGGGGCGGTGGTATTAAGCTCAATTTTTCCATCACGATTCCGGACCGGCCGGCACGGCTTTTCGTGGTCCTGTTATTGTTATACCGCCGGGCCCGCTACGGCTACGCCTTCCGACAGATACCGCTTACCCAGGGAAAATACGCCATCGTCGATCCGGAAGATTTCGAGCGATTGAATAAGCACAAATGGTTTGCCGTCAAGAGTTCAAATACCTTCTATGCCGGACGAACCATTAAATCCGGCAAAAAATTTATTTCTGTCAGGATGCACCGGCAAATATTACACCCGCCCGACCATCTCTTAGTCGACCACATTAATCATAATGGCCTGGACAATCGAAAAGCCAATCTCCGGCTCGCAACATGCGCGCAGAATACCTACAACAGGATATGCTTTAGAAAGGGTAAAACCTCAAAATATACAGGAGTCAGTTGGAGGAAACAAATAAAGAAATGGAGAGTAATTATATGCTATAAAAGAAAGAACATATACATCGGATATTTCAAAGACGAAATCGAAGCCGCAAAGGCATACGACAAAGCCGCAAAAAAATACCATGGAGAGTTTGCGTCGCTTAACTTCCCGGAATACGCGGGAAAATAGTTATCAAATTACTTAGACAGGATTAACACAGATTAACACAAAATAAATTATTATCTATCCTGTTATCCCGTCAAAAAAAGAAGTAATCGTAAATCGCAAATCTAAAGCTTGTGCCCGCGAAGGCGGGTATAGTAAATTTATGGCTTAGCTATGACAAAGTTTGTCCCTAATTTTCCTGGACTTGCCCAAAAGAAAGTGTAGGTGAAAAAGTGTTCGTTAAGTCTAATGATGCTGGCAGTTGGATTTGCCTGGAATCAACCAGAGAAATTAGTTTGTTTTATATAGCGGCAGGAACCATTGCCAAAACTCCTGATAAAATCGTCAATGAATATATTCTGGAAGAAGCCAACAGGTCTGGGTACGATGAAATTGACCTTATACTTGATGGCATAGACGCAACAAGCGCTAAAGAACTTGTGCAGGATATGGTTCAAAAAGTATTTCATCCCGAAGTTAAATGATAGGGATGGAGAATATTTTACCATTTCGTTCTCATAAAATTGGGTGCGTCCATAATTAATCCAAATCATAAATGACAAAGGCCACAGACGCCGTCCTGAGCGTAGCCGAAGGAGAACACCGAGATAATAATTTATGTAGGGTGGGCCTCGGCCCACCGATCAAAGTCGGTAGGGTGTGCACTGCACACCGCCGCTATGGAAATATGTAAGATGTCCCCGGATATTCCATCCCCAGATATCCCACAATCAGAAAAATTAATACTTGACCCCTTATTCTTTTCTCCAAAGAATGCTGGAACAGGTAAAGACAAGCCCGAGTGGTGGCCTCACGTGATGTCCTCGATAACCTTGAAGGATATGGATTTATACATGAATCAGATGGACTCTGCCGCAGCTTGTGGTATGATACAAATGGTCAACGGTTATATCCCGAGTGTGGCAATTGGTAACAAAACGAATTGTTAAAAGAGAAAGGAACGACATTATGAAAAATCTCATTATCGTATCCATAGCCGCGGCGGCTACTCTATCCTGCGCAACGCTGTCGCAAAACCGGACGATTAGTCTCTTCAACGGGAAGGACTTAACCGGCTGGCACGTCGATGTTCCCAAGATGGATAAAGATCCGAACCTGAAAAGCCCGTTCATCGTTCGTGATGGCTTGCTCGTCAGTCTGGGCACGCCCAACGGGCACCTCATCAGCGATGCGGTCTATCAGAACTACCGGCTCGAAACTCAATATCGTTTTGCCGATAAACCCGGCAACTGCGGCATCCTCGTTCATGCCTCTACTCCGCGTTCCCTATACGGCATGTTTCCCAAATCGATTGAAGTACAAATGCTGCACGAGAACGCCGGTGATTTTTGGTGTATCGTCGAAGACATCAGCGTGCCCGATATGGAACAGCGGCGAGGACCTAAGGATAAATGGGGCGTGACGGAAGGGAAGGCCCGCCGAATTCTAAATCTGACCGACGGCTCCGAAAAGCCCGCGGGCGAATGGAACACAATGATTATCGAATGTCTTAACAATGCTATTATGGTCTGGGTCAATGGTGATCTTGTCAATCACGGCTCAGATTGCACTGCGTCCAAAGGCCAAATTGCCGTACAGGCGGAAGGTTCCGAAGTGGAATTCCGAAAACTGCAGTTGACACCTATCACAAAATTCAGCAGCGCAGAAATTAATTAGGAACGCACCTGCTCTGTATAGAACATCGTATTAACGCGGGAGAACGGCAAGGTTATATGTACTGTACGAAGAAAAAAATAGTCAATAGTTCACCTTATGAGATAGCTTGTTCCTTAGGGGGCGAAGCCGCCATCTCACGGGGTAAATCGTAAACGACAAAGGCTGTCCCTGGTTTCTCACAGATTTCCAAAGATGATGACCGGAAGAATTCATACTTGACCCCTTATTCTTTTTGTTACAGCCGTATGCCGTTTCATATAATGGGCGATCATCACCTTCCAGGCAGCGGACTTGCTGCCGGTATCAATATCTTGCTGGTTCTTGTCATGATAAGACAGCATTCGCTCCACCAAACGTTCCCAATAGAGTTCACGAACTTCCTGAGAGAGAGGTAAAATTAGCACTCGTTCGGAGTCTGTCAAGCAGGAATTGCAAAAATTAAAGCCTGACCCCTTTGCCCCCCCTGGCCCTTTGCCCCCGAGGATCACGCAAAAGCGTCATCCAGTAATTGCGCCATCGTACAGGTCGCAACACAGATTGAAGTATCGGCTGCTCCATAATAAATTTTAACATCCATATCTGAAATAATAGCTCCACATACGAAACAGACGTTTGGAATGTCGCCGATTCTTTCATAATCTTCTCGCGGGGACAAAATAGGCGAATCGCCCCGTTTAATCACTTTGGAAGGGTCTTCCAGATCCAGCAGCGCAACTCCGGCCCGATAAATAGGCCCGGCCGATGTCATCTTCACCCCATGATAAATCTCCAGCCATCCTTCGGGGGTTTCAATCGGGGCAACTGAAGCTCCGATCCGGAAATCATCCCAATATCCACCCCGGGGCATGAACGCCACATCCGAATCGCCCCAGTGAATCAGATCCGGCGAGTACGAAACCCAGATGCTGCCACGTCCCAGACCGATGGGCCGATCCAGCCGGGCATAGCGTCCGTTGATTTTGCGAGGAAACAGGATGCCGTCTTTGTTGCCCGGTTCGGAGATCAGGGCAATTCGTTCATAATTGGTGTAGTCTTCGGTTTTTGCCAGTGCGATGCGCGGCCCGCTGTCGCCTACGGCGGTATAGACTACGTAGCAGGTTCCCTCGACTACGGTGACTCGCGGATCTTCAATGCCCTTGGTTTCGTACGGGGCAAACGGGCCTTCCCTGGCCGGCAGCATCACTGGTTTATTGTAGAGAGTAAAGTGGTATCCGTCGCTGCTGCGGGCCAGCGCGAAAAAGGAATACCCGTGCTGTCCTTCGATCCGCAACAGGAGATATATCCCTTCCGGCGTTTCGATGGGCGCTCCGTTAAACACCGTATTGGCCGGAAAGGGAAGGTCGCCTACTGTAATTATCGGATTGCCTTCCCAGCGATGCAGTAAATCCCTACTGTGTTTTTTGCCGTGTGCCATGCTTGTACCCCTTATGACGAGAATTGGTCCATGATTGCTGGAATGGAGGTGGTACCCAAACAGATGCAACTGTTGGATGCTCCGTAAAACAGATGCAGTGTTCCCTCTTCATCCAAAAGGGCTCCCGTACAAAAGACCAGGTTGGGCATATCTCCCAGGCGTTCGTACATTTCGCGTGGTGAAAGAATCGGAACCCCGGTACGTCCAATGATACGAGTCGGGTCTTCCATATCCAACAGAGCCGCTCCAATGCGGTAAATCGGTCCCGCGGAGGTGTTTTTGACCCCGTAATAGATTACCAGCCAGCCGTGGTCTGTTTTCAGAGGCGCTGGGCCGATCCCGATCCGGCTGGGATCCCAGTAGCCAACGCGAGGGGTCAGCACCAGTTCGCTACGGCCCCAATATTTGAGGTCCGGGCTATAGGTGACCCAGATGTTTCCCGTACCTGGACGCTCAAGGCGGACGTAGTTTCCCTGGATCTTCTCAGGAAACAGGACACCGGCTTTGGTATCCGGCTCAGAGATTATTCCCAGCCGTTCGACCGTTTCAAAATCATCTGTTTTAGCGATACCCAGACGATACCCATGTTCACCGAGGGCGTTATACATGATGTAATAGGTTTCATCGAGAAATGTACTACGGGCATCAAGCACCCCATTGATTTCATGTTGGAGAAACAAGGGATCGGTCGAAGGTTTGAGGAAGGGTTTCAAATCCACCTTGAAAATACCATCTTTGTTGGGGCGGGCCAGATGAACACATCGCTGTCCTGAAAGAGTTTCGATAGTCACCAGCAACAGTGGCTGATCCTGAAAGTCAACCGCACTGGCATTGTGAATGTCCGAAACCTGAAAATCCAGATCGCTCAAACCAATCAGCGGGTTCCCCTCCCAGCGGTGGACTATATCCTGCCCTTTGGATCGGCGAAATATGCCGTTTAGCTTCAAAGTCATACGCACGCTCCTTTTAAATGTAAGAGCCTCTTGCAATCCCCCCGAAACGCGATGTTAAGTCCCATTTGCCGATCTCGGGAGGACGATTTAATTCTGTTTCTTCTAACAATCCTTAAAAACAGAGGTAAAGAATTGATTCATTCAAGACAGAATTAAACCACCGAATACATCAGAAGTCAAATGATTAATATAGGACAAACTGGTATAAGCTGGAACTGCCTTGAAAGTGAAATATCTCAATGACAACCTCCATTTTCTGCCAAATATTTAGGGTAAAATGACTTTCGGATATTTAATGACTAACGTCAATTATAAATTCCCTCTGACGACAATTATTTTTACCGTTCTTTAGTAACATCCTTCATATGGCGTAAGCCCCTCTGGGAGGTCCCCCTATGGGAGGGCGGATTTTTTGACATTAATTTTTTGGCTCTTCGGAATAATTTGTGGGTAAGTTCGCAGGCCGCCTTGGCCTGTGTAGAATACTATGGATAGTCACCTATTAAAATTTAAGTAACACTGTCTTATTAAAATTCTCATTCTCGAAAGCCTTCCTTCGACGAAATAATCAATTTAAAAACCCGCGTCTTTTTCCTGTTTTCACAGGAATGACATTACTTCCGCCTTTAATCGCTTGTTAAGAAATAATTTAGACTATTTCGTCTGTTTTTCAAGACAAAAAGGGCAGAAGGCCCCGGCCTTTCCCGGCCATTCATTAGATACAGCGTTTGTCGATGGAAAATGTTACCGTTGAATCTTTCGAAAAGTGCAAAAAAAGTAAAAAACTCGTATTGTGCGGAATTTTCGTGACCGGGGGGCTGCCTTGTGCCTTTAATAGATAGAATAGAAGTAATTAACTGAACGCCGAAGAAAGGAGGCGTATGATGCTGGAACAGAAAATTAAAAATCAAAGATTAAAAATCAAAAATTCAAAATCACCTCAAGGTGGCTCGCTTTTCCTTGTTTCCTGCGTTTTATTGGCTCTTTTATTGTTTTGCGAGCCGGTTTTGGCGGCTAAAACGCGGTCCAAGAGCAGCAAATCCCGCAGCTCCAGTAAACAAACCCGGCAGGCTTCAAGGCCAGCCCCTGCGCCGAGGGTAACATCCAGGGCAACCTCTTCGAGCAGTTCCAGAAGCGTTGCATCCAGCCGCAGCTCCAGCCGGGTAACAGCAAGCCGAACGCCCAGCAGGAGCACTTCCAGTAGATCCATAACCAGCCGGACGCCGAGCAGGAACACATCCAGCAGAAGCATAACCAGCCGGGCACCCAGTAGAAGCACATCCAGCCGAAGCAGCTCCAGTAGGACCATAACCAGCCGGGCACCAAGCAGCAGTTCCAGTAGATCCATAACCAGCCGGGCGCCGAGCCGGAGCATTTCCAGCAGATCAATAACCAGCCGGACGCCCAGCAGGAGTACCTCCAGTAGATCCATAACCAGCCGGGCACCCAGCAGTATTTCAAGCAGATCCATAACCAGCCGAGCACCCAGCAGCAGCATTTCCAGCCGCGCCATAACCAGCCGGGCGCCGAGCAGGAGCACATCCAGCCGGTCAATAAGTTCCCGGTCGACGACTCCGAGCACGAGCACCCGCATCAGCCCGAGCATAACCTCGCGTATCGGCAGTTCCATCAGCACGAGAACGCCGTCCAGCAGCCGTTCGACTTCGCTCAGAAGCACGAGAACACCGTCCAGCAGCCGTTCACGAACTACCACTACAAACAGGCCGACGACGAGCACTCGCAGCAGAATCAGCCCGAGCATAACCTCGCGTATCGGCAGCACAATCAAGACAACAAGACCGTCTGTTCCCAACAGAGCCAATCAGCCGGCTGCACGCTCAAGCCGAGCTTCGCGTATAGGCAGTTCGAGCAGTCTTAGAACGCCGCCGGCCTCGAATGCGAAGAAGCAGCCGACGACGAGCCAACGTTCGCGTATCGGCAGTTCGATCGGCACACGAAGCTCCTCTGCTCCCACAGTAGTAAAGCAGCCGGCTGTAAGCTCGACCAGGCCTTCGATTTCTTCCAGGACCAGAACGTCTACTTCGTCCAGGGTAAACAGTAGCCGGTCGTCGCTACGTAGTGAGCGCAGCCGAGGCATCGGCAGTGTAATCGGCAAAAAGGAGCCTTCGATCTCGATGACGAATAAGCAGTCGGCTACGAACCAGCGTTCTCTTAGGGTGGATTCCAGCTCGCGTATCGGCAGAACGATCGGCACGAGAAGCACCACCAGCCGGTCGGCGGAAAGAATCGCCGGCGCCCACGAGCCAAGGGCCGCGACCCGCGGAACCGTCGGAAGCGCCGCCGGCAGTCCTCGGGACTCCCTACGGAGAACAATCGGACGACCGGCAGGCCGGGACACGCGCACCGGAACAACACGGACACGACCCGATGTCCGAGCCGGGCGTAAAGATTTGGGCCTCAGAGACTCAAGCATCTCTCCGCTTCGGGACAGCTCAAGAAGGGCGGGGGTAGTCTTGCCGCAGGATCGGCTTACCGTAGCCGGAGGTCGTACAAGCAGCAGTCTAAGAACAACCTCGACGCGACTGCACCGTTACGATACGCTCAGGCCGTCGCGCGTGCTCTATCACGACCGGCCGCACCTGATCAGACACTCGTATCACAATGACTACGTTTACAGAGATTACCACGACCGTATCCGAAGCAGGACCATCTGGCCGAGATTTCGCTTCGCGGTGCATTACGGCTGCGGGCCATGGTTCACGTTCCGATATGTCTATCCGTACTATCATCGCAAGTATATGTTCATCAGCCTGGGCGGCTACTGGCCGAGCAGTTACAGATATACCCGCTATTACTGGTACGGCTGCCATCCCTATAACTGGTACGGCTACTATCCCATCGCCCGCGAGGTCCGCGGCACGAATTATAACTATTACACGTATAACTACTACACCGACGGGGACAGCGGCTATCAACCGGCACAGACTATAGTCAATTCCGAGGTATACGAGAACCTGGCAGAGCAAACCGCCGAGCCCGAGCAAGCCACTCTGGCCGACGTTTACTTCGAAGAAGCCGTCAAGGCGTTCGAAGTCGCTGAGTATAATACCGCCGCGATGAAGTTCGCCAAGGCCGTGGAGCTGGCGCCGGAAGATATGATTCTTCCATTCGCCTATGGCCAGGCACTTATGGCGAGCCAGCAATATTCAAAAGCCGCCGAGGTCCTTCGCGGGGCACTGGCAAAAGTCAGCCCGGAAAAGGAAGGCGTTTTCTTCCCTCGTGGTTTGTATCCCGACGAGGATTCGCTGCTCAAACAGATCGACCGGCTGGCTGAACGGGCCGCTCAGTTTAGCTACGACGCGGACCTGCAACTGCTGCTCGGCTATCAACTGCTTGGTATAGGCCAGCATGACAGGGCAGTCGAGCCGTTGATGAACGCCGGCAAGGATTTGGAAAATGCGAAAGCCGCCGCGGTTCTCATGGAGCTTCTGGAGAAAATAAAAATCACAGACACGAAACCCGAAACTCCCGCTCCGGCTGAAACCCCGGTTCCGGCACCGATCAAGACTCCGGCTCCGGCACCGCTCCAGACTCCTGCTCCGGGGCAAGCTATCGTTCCGAGCCCGGCACCAGCCCCGGTACAAAGTAAGGCCTCGATTATAAATCACTCCAGAGCATTGGGCGGGGCGATGATAGTCACGAGTCTGTGCGCCCTGGGCACGAGCGTCGGCATCGGGCATTTCGTCCGGGGTTGATTCGCCGGCGGCAATATAACACCACAGCACCAGGAGGTGCAACGATGAAACCGCTCACATTTATATTGGCACTCTTGATCATTCTAATTCCCGTTTCTGCCCTGGCTGTCGAGAGTTGGAAGGAATTTGCCGTCTGGCCGACGACCGACGATCAGGAGGCCCCCGACATAGACGGTGACATTGTCGTCTGGCAGCAGTTCGTCGAAGAATACCAGGACTACGACATTTACGTTGCTGACCTTTCGACTACGCTCAAGGCAGGCATGAATAGTCCGGATGATCCGCTTGCTGTTATTATCGGTGACGCCAACGATCAGATGCAGCCGGCGGTTTTTGAAAATATCGTCGTCTGGCAGGACTACATTGCCTCAGCCGACTGGGACATCTTGGCGGCCGACATCAGCGACTGGGAGCAACCGGTAATATTCGCCGTATCGAACATCTTCGGCAACGACGAGCAGTCGCCGGCCATTCACGGCAACATCGTGGTCTGGCAGGATGGCGCCGAGGGGGATTACGATATTTACGGAGCAGACATTACCAATTTAGAAAGCCCGGCGGAGTTTGCCGTCGCCGGCTTCGAAAGCGAGCAGCGGCGGCCCGCAGTCTATCGAACGACTGTCGTCTGGCAGGATTCCTATTACGGCGATGAAGATATTCTCGCCGCCGATATCTGGATGCGAAACAAGCCCGCCGAATTCGGCGTTTCACTTGCCGAATTTGATCAGCAGCGTCCGGCCGTCTGGGGCGATATTGTCGTCTGGGCGGACAATTACTTCGGCGATATGGACATTTACGCTGCCGATATTTCCGATCCGAATAAACCTGTAGAATTTGCAATCACTGCAAGCGAAGCGGAGCAGACAAATCCCGACATCGACCGCAACATCGTTGTCTGGCAGGACAACAGAAACGGCAACTGGGACATATACGGCTACAACCTGACCACCCGGCGGGAATTTCAAATCACCGACAATCCCCACGACCAGACCAACCCGGCCGTCAGCGGCAACGTAGTAGTCTGGGAAGACAGCCGGGACGGGAACCTGCAGATATTCGCGATGATCCTCGACGGCCCCGAAGTGGCACGATGCACATCTAAATTATTGGGTGACGTCAACGGCGACTGCATAGTCGACTTTATCGACTATACCCTCATGGCCTCCCAATGGCTCGAATGCAATCTCGAACCAAAAGAAGCCTGCCTCTCCTTTTAGAGATCCCGCAAAATTCTGGACATTCACGTGTAGACTTCTACTCAGAACACCTAAATCAAAAGCCTGACCCCTCTAATCTCCCTGATTTAGATGCGGATTTATTTTTACTGGTATCGTCAGTTGTGGCTGGCATATTCCGCTTGATGGGCGGTCTATGATATCTTATTTTCGGCGGACCATTTGATGGTTAGCCGAGTGCCGGAAAATACCACGATAAATAACACTAAAAAGATAATGGATTCGCTGACCGATTCCTTTAGTAGGTATGATATTTTCGGACTGCTCTTGTAAAGGGGCGCTCATATCTGCTACATAGGTTTTCATCTCATCCAGGCGTTCTTCCATACTACTGGCGAACTCGTGCAGGTGATCTTTATATGGACCGACATTCCTTGCATTTTTAACTTTTCCTGGCAGGCCGTCGAGAATTTTGAGTAAACCCTGCACTTCTGACACATTAGGAAAGCATTCAAAAATCTTCTGAACTACAAATCTGGTCTGTTGGCAGACCTTATATGCCCAGAAGCTGTCCTGCTTTTCCTCTGGCTCGCTCAATAGTTCGTAAAAAGTTTCGTAGAAAACCTGCAATTTCATTACACCCACCTCTGGATTCGATGCTTGATCATCCATGATTCCGCCTACAAAGCACAAGTACCTATATTAACATATGGCCATACATAAATCAAAAGAAAAATGGCCTATCATACATTTTTCGGCAAAAAACTGCCACAACATCAATTTTACGCTCCCTTTTTTTTGTTGTTCGTTCCTTTTTTGGGGGGGTTTGGCATAGTATTCTCTAACCATCTGGCGACTGTTTTTTCGACGGAGTCAATTTTCATCCTTTCTTTTGGGCGGAAATCCTCTATCCTAACGGGTGTGCAGTAATAGTCCTTCTGACAATCCTGAATATCATGTTGCCAGTCAACCTGCATTTCTTCAAGTATTTCGCGAGAAGTCTGCTGCACAGCAATAAGTTCCGCCATCACCTCTATTAACTTCCCAGGTATTTCCTCCTTTATGAGTTTCCTAATCTTGTCCTTATATCCATCAACCTCTGCATTTCGTTCCACGCCGGTAGGAACGCTTTGGAGGAATTTCTCCATGCGTCGGATGATCGCGGATTCCATCATAAAGCCGGCTTTGTCAACAACCGTCATTACTTTATCACCGCCACGTAGTAGCCGGTAACACTCAGACACCAAACTACAGTCGCTCGATAAGTTTACCATGGTCGAATGAATGCTACGTAAAAGTGTTAAGTGAGTTTCAACCACATTGATAGAAAAAACTTTTTCTCGAGGATTTAATTCCTGATTCTCCCGGATCATTATCATTATCAGTTGGGAAATACGCAAAAAAACATTCCTGGACGATAATCCCGCAATGCTCACAGCATTAGCATGAGACATGCTCAAGTGTGGACAAGGCGGGTAATCCCGCGGATTTACTGAAGCAACAAGTAGTGGTACAACCTTACCATTTGCCAAGTTTCGCTTACCTCTTGTTGGAATGTTTCTCCATTTACGTAGCACTATGAAACAAACTGCGAACAAAGGTAACAAAATCATTACAATTTGGTACCCTCGTACTGGTTTTTCCAAGGCTAAACCCAAAGCACCCAATACTACACTGGCAAGACCAAAGAAGAAAATCGCTGTTTGTAAAATCCTAAGATATATCACTCAGTCTTGCTCCTGTTTCGCTATTCCCAGAGGTATCAAGCACCATGACTCTATATAACCGCCCGGTGCTTATCCGCCTTGTAAAACTCAAACAGTATAACTTCCGGGTTTCAATAAGTAAAAATCTTTTTTACATTTTTTTAAGAAAAATTCTGGCAATCTGATAGTTGATTGCTATAGGACTGGTACAACTGTCCTCTAAATAGTGGATAGGAAGCCTAAATCTTGGGTAATCCTGACGATACTACATAAATTCTCGTCTAAACATCATCTTTGTACTTCCTCGATTTTAAGTAGAAAATATGGTTCTTTTCAGCAATTATGATTTTTTATGGCATATATTTAATCATACAACGGTTTTCAAGGAGAGGAAAAAAGAAGGAAAAGGGGCCAGGCTTTTGATTTTGGCATTCCAAGTTTTATCCACTCCTTCGATCGTTTACTGCCGGTTTTTGTTTCTGATGCAACGGCCTTGCTAATGCTATAAATATTGCCCATATGCAGGTTCTCACTTAACCAGCGATTGCTCACTCCACACTGAAGCTTGATCCAGCTTGCCAGTACTACCTTCCAGTGCGCCAATTTCCTATCTGCGGCTAAGTGCCGTTCTTCTTTATCAAGACGACACAGCAGAACCCGCCACAGCAAAGATCTTCTGTCGATAATTACCGCGATTCAGCACGTGATAGACGGCGCCACCATATTCAATTCGGATCTTTCTTAGCATATTCAGAGAGACTATGCCAGGAAAACACAAATGCCAGTACCTAAATCAAAAGCCTGACCCTTTGACCTTTGACCTCTCTTCTGTATTTATTTTCAACATCGTAATTAGCGAGCTTCACGATAACATACCATATTTGTATATTGGCGCACTAAAACATGCTTAATCAGCTAGAAAATAGTTGTCAAGACATATTTAGTGGATATACTTGATTTTAGTAGGTGATATTGGCAGGAAATAAATATAATATCATGTTAGCACGCATGAAAAGAAAATGATTCTTTACAAGTACGTATCATTCGACGGTGGCCTAGCGATTCTGAACAGTAAGACAATCGGATTCTCAAATCCGTGGGACTTTAACGATCCGTTTGAAATGGCTGGTTGCCACGCCATCCTTCCAAACTCCGCTTTCGCACCATTGGTACTCAGATCAATGATGGAGAGATCAGCCGTCCTCTCGTTGACGCGATCGCCACTCAACCCGCTCATGTGGGCCCACTACGCTCAGAACCACTCCGGATTTGTCATCGGTTGGGATGCGAGAACTGCTGGCTTTACTGATGAATCGAAGAATGTGATACCGGCACAATATGGCAACGTCATCTATACCGCCACACGACCGATGCATCCAGAACTCGGAACCACGGAACCGATGAAATATGGCGAAGAATATGCATTTCGCGCGGAGCTGTTTGAAAAGCTTCAGCGTTTTTTCTTGTACAAGGCAATGTGCTGGTCATACGAGGAGGAAGTGCGTATTGTGAAGTGCGTGTTTGGCGATGATCTCAAAACAATTCCGAGCGGCCCTTTGCAGAAGATTAACGTCGATGGTCGCCCTTTGTTTCTCGCCGAGTTCCTGGACGAAGCGATCAAAGAAATCTATGTGGGCATTAACAATCAGCTTATCGGTCACAAAGAATCGGCTGCTGTCTTGCAACCTTGGAAGAATACTGCACAATTTTTCGAGTGTCGGCTTTCCCTCAACTCATGGGAATTGTCCACTGTTGAATGTTGAGCTAACAAGGAGGGGATAGGAGTCAGGCTTTTGATTTTAGCATTAGTCGGATTCATACAAGACCTTTCCTTCTCTCAACGCCATGCCGATGACGTGATGGACCGAATCCTTCCATTGCGCTACCTCGTTTGTGGAATAGACAAGAATATCCGTCGGTATGCGGAATTCCGAAAGGCACCGCCAAATGCGGGCTGCTTCCTGACGTCGACTTCGATTCGGGCCGAACGGCTCGCGTTCCACGACTAAAAGGTCAATATCCGAATCTTGACTAGCCTGCCCGCGTGCCCATGAGCCGAATAGGAGAATTCTCTGGGGATGGACCTCGTGGACAATCCGTTGAGCCATTCTATCAATCATATTATCGGAGATATTCACCATAACGATCACACATCAGATCAAAGGATTTCACAGTTCTCTATTGCCAATTATAGCAGATTTCCCTTTTTTCAGTATTGAAAAGTTGGTTATTGAAGGAATTTTTGTTTTTGTGTAAAATTGTTGTGACTAATCGTGAAGTTATTGCCTTTTATATGAGGGCAGAAGCCTCGCCGGACGCCGGATAGGCGTCAGCGAGCCTTAGATTGTAGGGGCAACCCAGCGTGGTTGCCCAGGGCAGGCACATGGGCCTGCCCCTACATTGAAAAGTGGGAGCAACAGACTTGCAATGAACAGGCGGCTGCGAAATGCTTTGAAAGGACTCACTGCCCCGGACGATGATCGCCGGCGAAGGGCGATGGAGCCTTTTGTAAGAGAAACGTTTCAGATGTTTATCAGGTACCTGTACCGTTATTTGGGCAATGAGGTTGAATGTGAGGACGTGCTCGAAGATGTTTACGGAGATATATGGGAAAAGCCGGATCGCCTGCGGGATGTTGAAAATGAGCGGCAACTGCTGCGAACGGTGTACCTGTATTATATGCGTAAACGCCTTAGAGAAGTCTATAGAAGAATGAATCGGCATTTGTACCTATCTCAGAATGATTTGACGAACCTGACCGCTCCGGAGCTTGGGACCCTCGATACGATGTCGCAAAGCGAGCTAAAGCAGGCTCTCGGCCGGGCGCTGGGAAGACTCAAGGCACGCGAGCGGCGGGCCATCGAGCTATGGCTGGACGGCATGTCGGTAAGGGCGATTGCCAATGAGCTCAAGACCACGGTCGGAGCGGTGAAAATGCTGAAGTTTAGAACTATTTTGAAACTGAAAAAAATGATGAGTGAATATTGTCACGACCAGTGACGGGAAGATTTATAAAGGAGCGAGACCATGGCTGATACGAACCGGAAAGTTCAAGAATTGCTGAGCGATTACGCGGGAGCGCTACGTGACGGTTGTCTGCCGGTTTTTCTCAAGTCCCTGACTCGTCAGGAGGGCAAGACAATGACTTGTTCCGATGATTTCTGGGAGGCCGCCCAGGTCGTGCGGGTCCTGAACGGCGTCGGATTCGCGGATAAAGCCGCGACCGCGGACGTGGGGCTGTTTGCGTCCCGCGTCGATGCGAATATCGCATCCCGGGTAAAAAAGGCCAAAAGCTCGCCGCGACCAAGACGCACAAACGGCGCCAGATCAATGACGAAAACACGCAAGGCTGAGAAAACGATATGATTCTGGATTGTTACCAGTGTTCATCATGCTATTTCGAGGACAAGGAACGCTCTTCACGGATTGATCCCGATACGATTTCATCGACGCAGCCCAAAGTGGCCTTCAAGAATGTCCTTTTGATATTCGTCTGCGTCGAAATGTACGACGACAAGCAGGAATTAAAACAAGCGGCGGATGAATTCGAGATGCTGTCGGAGCTTATCGGGAAACGGCCGATCGTGCTGTGTCCGAACGTTCATCTGTCGATCGATAAGGCGCCCGAGAAGCAGGCGGTCTGGATGATCGGCGAGCTTGAACGGATGCTGGTTGACAGGGGCTACGATGTGCACTGCCTGTCGTTCGGCTACCATAAGAAATACGGGATGGAGTGCAACGGCAACGTCGGAAGCGTCGTGGGCCGGCGTTTCTACGGCTCCGCGACGAAACAATTTCTTAGGCTATTGACCCGGCTTGGAGTTTGCCCGCCGGATTCTCTGCCGGAGCAGTTGCCCTCCTGGGCGAAGCTGCTGACCGAGCGCCGGCTGAAAGTATTAGGCAGCCGAAGCCAGACTTACATGATTGGCAAGCAAATGCTCCAGGAGCAGCTCGACGCGACCGGTCACAGCGAGCTTTGGACGTGCATGCTGTTCGAGGGGGAAAGGCAGCCTGTGGACGATTATCTCAGCGCGTTGTACGAAATCATCGAAGATTATCATGACGTCAGAATTCACCGCGCGATGAATCTGAGCGTGCCGGGCTTTTCGAATGCGGCACGTTTTTTGTTTCGCAAGTATCCTGAGGCAATCGAATCCGGCCGGCTTCGGATTTACAACAGCCAGGTCTCCGATATCGAATTCCTGCTGACCCGAAGCGCTGTTCTTCTCGCATTTCCACAAATACCGAGAAAAGCCGGCTCGCATGCGGGAGAAATATCGTTTGGAATTTATTGCAAGGATGATGACTTTTCGAAAAATTTGATTCAGTGGTACCGTACATTTCTCGTTGATGCGAGATTTGGATGGATTCGTACGGAGTCCGAGCTGGACACAACGATAAACGAGCTGGAGGAGGAGACGTTCCAGGAAAAACCGGGGGACGAGCCTAAGCATGAGAGGTAGCTCCCGGGAAGCCGTAAAGATAAGTTCGAGAATCGCCGCGCCGGCCCGTTAAAACCATCCGTCGTGCTGATAGTATATTGAGCGTCAAATAGGATCAAGAACTGTGGGAATGGTCTTGTCTGTGGCTGTTGTTTTAGCCTACGTGATACTGCTCACGTTCGTAGCCGTGCGCGCGCGGGCCGCTCGTGAGTTCGAAGACTTCTCGTTAGCCAAACGGTCGCTTCCGCTCGCGCTGGTTTTCGGCAGTCTGGCGGCGACCTATGTGGGCCCGGGCTTTTCAATCGGCTTCGTCGGGCGCGGCTTCGAAAGGGGATTCCTTTTTCTCGGCATCGGACTGGCTTATTCAGCACAAAATATCCTTGTGGGGCTTTTCGTTGCCCCCCGGCTGAGGGGTTTGAAAAACTGCCATACCCTGGGTGACGCTATCGGCCAGAAATACGACAAGAAATGCCAGATTCTTGCCGGGATTATTTCCGTCGGCTTGTGTGCCGGATTTGCCGCCGTGATGGCCAAGGCCGGCGGTGGCGTATTGCGCGATGTATTCGGACTGCCGCTCTGGTCCTCTGTTTTTATAGTCGTCGCCGTAACGGCTTTGTACACAACGTTCGGAGGACTCAGAGCAAGCGTCATAACCGACGCGTTTCAATTCAGCTCGTTCGCCATACTATTGCCGGTCACGCTGTTATTCGTGCTGGCCTTCCATCTGAAGGGCGGAGCGGCAACTTTTGCCAGTCAGGCTTCGGCCGCGACGACAAACGGTTTGAGAGTGACATCTCCTATCGAGATTGTCGGCCTGCTGGCGGCCTTCCTGCTCGGCGAAACGCTCATTCCTCCCTATGCGAACAGGGCCCTGGCGTCCAGAACAACGAATGTCTCGCGGAACGGCTTTATCTTAGCGGGCCTCTTCAGCGTGTTCTGGTTCATGGCCATGATAGCGCTCGGGATTACGGCACGAAGTATTATCCCGGCGGATACGGGCGAAGATTTCGTTTTGTTGAACCTGGTCAAATCGGTCGTGCCCGCCGGCGGTTATGCGCTTCTGCTGGTGGTATTGGTATCCGTCGTTATGTCCAGTCTCGACTCGCTGCTGAATGCCGGCGCCGTGGCATTCACTCAGGATATCGTCAAGCCGTTTGTAAAATTACCGGACACTTCCGCTTTGAACGTCGGCCGGGCAGCGACTATTGTTATTGCTTTAATCGCCGCGGCCGGCGCGGTGGCTGTCCCCAGCATCATCGGCGGTTTACTTATTTGCTACACCATCTGGGCACCGGCGATTCTACCTACCTTGATAATCGGTCTCTGGATTAAGCGCCCGCATCCCCTTGCCGGCATCTTGTCGATGGGTGTCGGTACGGTTGTCGCGATAATGCTGTGGATAACCCTGTGGCTGATATTTAAATACGCGTATCCCTCCGACGTTGAGATACCGCCGCTGATTATTATTCCTGCCCTCGGAGCGGCACTTCTGGCTTATGCACTGGGGCACTGGATTCAAAGAAATAAATCCGGAGCGTAAAAGATGGAGTTACTTATCATTATTCTTGTGATAATTGGAGCTTTGATAGTTATCGCCAGCGGCATTTGGGTCGCGATTGCGCTAATATCCGGTAACCGGCACGAAAAATAGCCAAACAATCGCTGCGCACATCTTCCGCCTTGAGTGCGCCTGCGATATCTGCCTCCTGAATCTTATCCCGGCACTTCTTTATATGCAATATTGACCTTCCCATCCGATTCGTGTATTATTCTGATCAGCGATAAATTTTCTCATTTTGGAGATATTGTGTAAATATGAAGGAACAAAACAATGTATAAAATATTTATGCTTATAGCCTTACCGGCCCTGGTAATCGGATGGATCGCCTACGTAATGTGGGATCGTAAGATGCGCGAGGAAGAGAAAAAACAGCCAAAACCGGAATCACAACGTCTGACAAAGACCAAGAGCGAAATTTCCGACTGGGCACAACAAATGGCGGCATACAAACCGCCGCCGCGTAAAAAATTCAGCGACGAAGAACCCGAAAACCAACAGCAGGATAATCCGAACAAACAAGAGTAAATAACCGAGAAGCTATCCATAACATTAGGAAAATAAAATGGCTGAATTTATTACCGAAGATTTTCTTCTGCAAACCAAAACCGCCAGGATTCTTTACCACGAGCACGCCGAGCGAATGCCTATTTACGACTATCACTGTCACTTGCCGGCCGACCTTATTGCCGACGATCATAATTTTGATAATATAACCCAAGCATGGCTCTACGGCGACCATTACAAGTGGCGGGCGATGAGAGCCAACGGCGTGGCGGAAAAATATGTAACTGGCAACGCGGATGACTACGAGAAGTTCGAGCGATGGGCGCAAACCATGCCGTGCTGTCTTCGAAATCCGCTCTATCACTGGACGCACCTGGAGCTGAAAAATCCCTTCGGCGTCAAAGATAAACTTCTTGAACCCAAAACCGCTAAGAAAATCTACGAAACCTGCAGCGAGATGCTCAGGACGCCGGACTTTAGTGTCCGCAACATAATGCGCAAGATGAACGTCAAGTTGGTCTGCACGACCGAAGGGCCGCTCGATACGCTGGAGCATCACAAGAAAATTCGCTCCGACGGCTTCGAAATTAAAGTCCACACGGCATTCCGCCCCGGCCAGGCTATGGCCGTCGAGGACATTCAGGGCTTAAAGGTATTCATCGAAAAGCTCGGACTGCTCTGCGATATGGAAATAACAAATTATCACCAATATATCGAAGCGCTCCGCGAGCGTCACGACTATTTCCACCGAAACGGCTGCCGGCTATCCGACCACGGCCTCGAAACAGTTTACGCCGAGGATTACACCGAAAGCGAAATCAGCAAAATCTTCGAAAAGATTCTGCGTGGCCGAGACCTGGATGCGTCTGAGCGTTTGAAATTCAAATCGGCGATATTGGTTGAGCTGGCGCTGATGGACTACGAAGCCGGGTGGGTCCAGCAGCTTCATCTCGGCGCGCTTCGGAACAACAGCACGCGGCTGTTCAAGGCCCTCGGCCCGGATTCAGGAGGCGATTCGATGGGCGATTTTGAGATGGCCCGGCCGCTTTCGAAATTCCTCGACCGGCTCGATAAGAAAAACGAGCTGCCCAAAACCATTCTCTACAACCTTAATCCGCGCGACAACGCCCTGTACGCGACGATGGTCGGCAATTTCCAGGATGGCTCGGTGCCGGGCAAAATGCAGTACGGCTCCGGCTGGTGGTTCCTCGACCAGAAGGACGGCATGGAAGAGCAGATCAGCGTGCTGTCGAATATGGGCCTGTTGAGCCGGTTCGTCGGCATGCTCACGGACTCGCGCAGCTTCCTCTCATATCCGAGGCACGAGTATTTCCGCAGAATTCTCTGCAATATGCTCGGCAGCGACGTCGAGGCGGGTCTTTTGCCGGACGATACCGAACTGCTCGGTAAAATGGTCGAGGACATCTGCTTCAACAACGCGAAAAACTACTTCCCGATGAAGCTGGATTAAGATATTATACCAATTGTGCATAATCAATGCGCTTGTTCGTGTCATTTCGAGCCCATTCGGCTTCGCTCAGGGTAAACTCCGCGAAGCGGAGTCGAGAAATCTGGATTCAGACTGAACTTGCTTTTCGTTCGCAGCCAGATCTCTCCACTTCAGGCCGCTCCGCGGCCCTCCGGTCGAGATGACAGAGGCGCAGATTTTAATCACAATTGATATTAGACGCCGGGAGTGCCAAGCCGGCAGCATGTTTTTGCGATTTCTGTTTTTTTAAGAGAGCAAGTACATAAACATCTTGTGCACAATACTTCCGGTATTTCTTGCTGTGCTCAATTCGGCCTGAATTTGGCTCGATTTGATTTTTTATCTTTTGCCTGTTGACAATACATCGCTTTTCGACTTTAATATGACCAAGATCAGATGTAGGGGCAACCCTGTGTGGTTGCCCAGGGCAGGCACATGGGCCTGCTCCTACAATTGAATTGGGTCGGTGCCCGAGTGGCTAAAGGGGATGGGCTGTAAACCCATTAGCGTAAGCTTACGCTGGTTCGAATCCAGCCCGGCCCACTGAGGCTTTGCATTGTGTTGCAGGGTCTCGTTTTTTATCGCATTTCACAGATTGACATTAGTCTGGCGGTAACGGGTGACGACATATTCTTCTGCCCGGCGATTCCGCAGCGCAGGTGAGTTGTGTTCTCAGATAGACCTTCCTTTCTCGACAGCCGACCTTCTCTTACGAGAAGTGTATATAGGAAATCCCAGTTGAATTATCCGACAGACTTGATAGCATGTCACAGAACAGGCTCAAGAATGCAACTGAGCAAACATTTACAACGTTATATGGGAAGGAAGTGAATATCTGCACGATGCGAAACCGAAAAACGGGCCGTGTTTCCAAATCGATCAGGTCCGGCATAATGTGTCTTGCCGGGCTGGCACTCGGCTCGGCCGTTAGTGCCGGCGAAACGCCGGTTACAGGGCTCAGCCCCATGAGAGCCGGCGAGAATCAGAAGAACCATCAACAGGTTTTGATCAATCCGATGGAGCCGGGTAACGATATTGGCAGCGGAGGCTGGCGGATGAAAGACTTCGTGGTCAAAACCGCTGAGGCTGTGCAGCCAAAGGTTGGCCGCAGCGCCATGGTGTTCGGAGCCTATGCCGAGATTGCAGGGGCCAAGGGGGATTTCTCCGTCCACGGCCTGTTGCCCGGCAAGACAGAAGTGCTCGCCCTTTGGGTCTATTTGGAGGAGAACTCCAATATCGAGAAGCTTGGTATTCAAGTCTATGACGCCCAGAGTGAAGTGTTCATGATGTTGATCCCGGCCGACTGGAGCGGTTGGAAGTGGGTCGAGTTTGCCACCAGCGGCAACCATGTACAGCAGGCTCATCCGCAGCCGGACAAGAACGGTTTGATCGATCAGCCGTTGAGTAGTCAGCAGGTGGTCTGGTTCGCCAAAGCTCCGGGAGCGACACGAATGATCGTTGACGGCATGGCGGCCGTCGTGGATCGAAGCGGCCTGCCGGATGAGGAGGATCTGACTGTTGAAACCTTTGCTCCTGAGAAAGTCGAGCCGGGGCGGACTATTCTTGCCGGTATTATGGCTGTCAACTATACCGACAAACCCATTGCCGTCGATCTGGCCTACTCTTTCCAGAGGGACTCTGCGCTTTATTCGACCCCCTTACCTGATCCTGTTTTCGGATCCAATCATGCACCGGGACTCAGGAGTTGGATCGTTGCCGATGGTGAAATCATCGAGGATGGCTCGCTTACCGACGGCAAGCCATGGACCGACGCCAGCACGGCCTATAAGACCAACCATTTCACTGAGGCTTTTCAATATGTGGAGTTGGACAAGTTGCGCCGGGTCACTAAAATGACCTGGCTATCTGGCGATGCGAACCACACATGGTTTGTGGACGTCGCCGTCTCGATGGATGGCAAGGCGTTTACGCCGGTTGAGAGACTCCGGAACGTCGACCACTACAAGAAGTGGGGCTGGAAGGATTATCCGCTCCAGTCGCCTTTCGAGGCAAAGGTCATTCGCTTTCGCTATCATACCGGCGATCCGCAGAAGAAGGTTCACGCCATTCGGTTTCCCTGCGAACTGGGGCTTTACGACGGCGTTGCTGATGAGAATATTGCGCTGCCGCGAGTCGGCCCGGTCCTGGATCAAGGCAGTATCAGGGCCACCGTCCCGGCCCGGTCGTTCCGCATGGTGGATCTCCCCGCCCGGGTAAAGCTGGAGGCGGGGGCCTGTCTATTTGGCATCGAAGCCGCCTGGTCGGGCCGGCGGAGCATGGCCTGCCGGCACATCTTCGCCGCCCTGCAAACCGACCCCTCACTTGTCTCGCCGGATTCGCGTTTCGGGCTCAACGCCGCACACACCCCATTGGCGCCCAAGCTGCGAGACCTCGGCATAGGCTGGGTGCGCTTCGAGAACATGAAGTGGCCATTCGTCTCGCCCGAACCACATCAATACGCCTTCGACGGATCGGTGGCGCCATGGCAGGTCAGTACCGACGATGTCTTCCAGAAATATCGCCAAAACGGCTTGAACATCCTCAGCTACATGTTCCTAACGCCCAAGTGGGCCTCCAGCGCACCGCCGAGCGTCAAGAACGACCGCGCCATTACGTTTCCGCCAAAAGACCTGTCACTGTTCGGCGAGTTCTGTTTTCAGGTGGCGGCACGATACGGCGATACAAAGCAGCCGGCCGGCGTCTTGCTCAGCAACGACAAGAAGTCCGGCCTGGGCCTGGTGCACTATTACGAGATGTGGAACGAACCCGGACTTAATCCTAAGCCCGACGCTGCCTGGGGTGGCTGGTCGGCCCCGCTGGACGAGTACTATAAGATGATGCGATACGGCGCCGAGGCGATCAAGAAGGCTGATCCTACCGCCACAGTAACCAGCGCAGGCTACGCCGGCATAACCACAGAGATTGTCAACCGCATGCGCACCTACAAATATCCTAACGGCAAGTGTCCGCTCGATTTCGTCGAGGTGATCAACGTGCATTACTACTCCGGCCTGAATCCGCCGGAAACGGCAACCGAGGACGGCAATGCCAGGCTCACCAGCAGCACAACTTTCCCTCAGGACATTGAGGAACTCACGACATGGCGAGACCAATACGCACCGCAAATGCCGATCTGGATGACCGAAACAGGCTACGATTCGGCGGGCCCCTTCGGCACGACTGAAGCCATCCAGGCTGCCCGCCTGCCGCGTGTCGTGATGCTGTGCCTTGCCTTTGGTGTCGACAAGGTCTTTGTTTATCGCGAATCCGGTTCAACTGCCTCAATGCACGCCTGCTCCGGCCTGTTGCGGAACGACTTCACCGAAAAACCTTCGTGGTTCACGTTTGGGACGCTCGTGAGGCAGTTCAAGAAGGTCAGGGGCAAGGCCGTACGCTTGCCGCACAAGGACGAGAACATCTGGCTGTTGAAATGGAACCAGGGCGGTAAACCGCTGCTTACAGCCTGGACGGTCGATGGTAACGCCCGGCTCGGCCTGAATCTGGGGCCCTGCAAAATCACCGACGCTTTTGGTGCCACGTTCGAACCCGAGAATACGTCCCAATTAGAGATAACGCCGTATCCGATTTACATCCGCAACATGGACACCGGCGCCGGCTGGCAAACGCTGCTTGCCGAATATGACGTCCGGCAGCTTGAGGCGAAGAAGCGCCGCGAGCGTGCCGTGGCTTGCCGTAAGTACCTATATGACTTCGGGATAGCCGACCGCGTAGGCGAATACCTCCTCGAAGGAATCAGGTTCCCCTATACACCGGTAAAGGCGGCTGATGTCTGGGACCAGAACCGGGGTTACGGATTCAACAAGCCCGCTATGTCCGACGAGAATCGCCAATGGGTTCGCTCGAAACTCGACGGCGACGGCTGCCGCCTTAGCGAAGATATGCAGTTTCGATTCCGTGTTGAGCCCGGCACGTACCACCTGGCTCTCGGTTTTGGCCCATTCGAAGACACCGGCACAGTCATAGTCGAAGGACTTAAAGAACCGCTGAAGATGGTTCTGAGCAAAAAAGAGGGACTCGCCGAGGCCGATATCGTTGTCGCCGGCCCTGCGAGACTATCGATCTCTCACAAAGGCTACGGCGAGATCCGCTGGCTCAGCCTGATTGAGAAGAACTGATTGCCGGAGCTAATGTTCCATGCCCGCCTGCCGGGGCGAATCATCGTGCGCCGATCCAACAAATCTCCATCAACCCTATTGGGGGCAAGTCCGCTTGTAGTATCTCTTCGTCATTCTCTCTCAATTCTTCACAGCCGGCTATCTCTTACGAGACATTTTGGTTGGTATGTATGTACAGTTCTTGCACCGGTTATCTAAGCCGTCTTTTCTCCACCTGTCATTGTAAAATGCACTCTCGCTTTTCCAACTTTTACACTTGCGGCAATACTTTTGTTTGACCCCCTTTACGACCCGATGACGGTCTTCATACCGGAGATTCTTTCTCGTCCTCTTCCTCTTTGGATCGTTAGACCTGTCGTCAGCATTGTATGTACATTTCATGCACCGTTCCATCAAACCGTCTTTACGTGACCTATTTTTATAAAACTTGCCCAGGCCTTTCCATTTTCCGCATTTGGAACAGCGTTTCTGCTTGACACCTTTGACGATCCGATGGCGATCTTCATATCGCAGGTTCCTTCTCGCGCCTTTGTTCTTCCGTTCGAGACGCTTGGAGGCGTCCTTCTTCCCGCAATCTTTGCAGCGCAATGATAATCCATCTTTCAACCGGCGGTGTCCGGAGTAATGACTCTCATCTTTCCATTTGTTGCAACTTGAGCACAGCTTCTGCCTGACACCTCTGAATATCCGATGACGATCCTCAAATCTTAAATAGATTCTTGCTTTCTTTCCCTTTCTGTATTTCTTGTGAAGCGCCCGTGTATATGCTCTATAACAGTCCCTGCACCGAATATTCAATCCGTCCCTTTTGGCTCGATCTATGCCGAATTCACGCTCGCTCTTCCACTTCCTGCATTTGGTGCAATATTTCTGCTTCCGGCCTTTAACCCTGCGATGCGTATCCCCATGCTTGTAATATTTCTTGGTCATTCTCTCAATTCCTCGCAGTTAGCCATTTTTCTTGACTTCAACCTTTGTTATACCGTGAATTCTATAGAATATTAACGATAAAATACAACGTTTTCTCTTGCTTGAGTTCTATCTTCTATTATTCTGCTCTCATAGTCGTTCCAAGGGTGGAACCGACCTCTGACCAGAAAGTCAAACCGAAGCACTTCTTAATAATAATTCAGGTTGACTGTTATTTAAGAAGCTCAAACTAACCGATTTTGAGCCGAATAATACGGCAAGTTGTTCAATAACAAGAACATAACACGACTTGTCATTCCCGCGAAAGCGGGAATCCACTACATCCGTTACATTCCTGGATCCCTGCCTTCGCAGGGATGACAGCGCGAATCGGTCAGTTTGAGTAAGGAGATAAGCTCATGGTTTCTCAAGGACTCCTATTCTCAGAACCCTCAATTGCTGAAACAGGTGTATGGTGCAATTTGTCAGAGGGCATCGACCCGGCGGAATGGGCGGGGAATATGCTTCTGTTCCAGAATTCCCGTGCGTTGAATCGCAGGAATCTACGTCTTAAAGGCGACTGGAATCACCTGGACTCGGCCAAGTGTACATACAAAACGGCATCTGCCTCCACAGGGTTGGAGAAAGTTGTTTCCTTCTTTTCGTCCCCGTGGATTTTGCCCGTGATGACAGTCTTGCCCGAACCGGGATCGAACCATTCGAAGCTATACTCTCTCGAACTGAGCTTTAGCTTGACCGGATCGCCTGCCGTAGGTTGATAGACCAGGTACTGTCTGCCCGGATTCGAGAGGCAATAGCCCGTAGCCGCCGGTTTGCATTTGTTCAGATCCATCCGCTGTGCGAATCCTATCGCGTAGCCCATGCTGCGACGTATTGGCACGAAATTGGAATCGAATCTCTTGCCTAAAACTATGCCGTCGTATGGGTCCATGAAAATCGGATTCAGGCCTCGCGTGACACTCTTCCATACCCATGCCCGGTTTCCTCCAATGCCCCAGAGGTGGTCCGTATCGGTGATGATTACTTTCTTTCCATCGTTTGCCGGTGGATTGTCTCTATAGCCGCCCTCCGGATTCGGGGATATCCAGTCGGCCGGGCTCTCGAATAGATTTTTATTCGCTCCGCCCCTGAATTGGAACGTCATCCCAATCGGGTGCTGAGTGGGCTTACCTTTTTCGTACTCCCTGATATATCGTATCATCGCATATTGCCACTGTGTGGATTCGGGATGGTTCTCATTGGAAATTTCGTACAGGACATTATCAAAGCGATTAACTGTATCGACAACTTTTCGGATATATGCCTTTTGAATTTCTGTCACGGCGTCAACGAGAAGTTCGTGCACTTCCAGGCCCTTGCCGTCCCTGTTAGAATCGCCATTAACGCCGTTGACATTATTTTCGGGATGAAACGGATGCGATTTCCAGCCGTCCTCGACTCGCTGCATCGCCCAGCCTTCGAACAGCATGACCGAGACGTATATCCCGCGCTTGCGAGCGAGATCGACCCTATCGGTCAGTCTCTGGAAATATTCCGGCTCGAATTTTGTCAGATCAAATTTCGGTTTGCCGTCGAGGGCTTTGCCCGGGCCGATGCGTTGCCACGGATGCGGATAAACGTGGAACTCTGTGATTTCTTTGCGGATTTTTGCATTGTTACCGTGAGTGTCCCACTCGATCATCTCCCATGCCCACATGCGTATGAAGTTATGGTTATACTTGCCCATCCAGTCGAGATATGCCTCATAATCGAACGGCTTGGGCGGGTCTTGAGCCCCCATGTCAACAAGGTTGTACCAGACATGTGAGCCGACGAGCATGATTGCTTTTCCATCAGCGTCCGCGAAGTATCTCGGATTGTCGGGGCAAATTCGCAGGGGCCCGTTTGTCGGTTCTGCTTGAGCTGATTTGCATAGAAGTACAAAGAGAATTAATACGCAGAGCGTGAGTTGTTTCCTATAGCCTGTCATTTTTGATCTCCTTAAAAATTGCATTTACGCCGGAATGGCAAACGCTCAGTCATCTTTGGATAAACCTTCCACATAGCTGCTGCATTTGGGACATTTTATGAATTCCTCTCTCGAACCTTCCGGGACATGAATTGTCGCATTGCAAATTGAGCATACAAGAGTGACCATCCCGGAACCTTCATCAAACCCTTCCTGAAGAGTGGGAATGTCAATTAGCTTCTTACATTTTGGGCATTTCCCTTTTTTGCCGGCGTGAATCTGAGCGGCACGAATCCTCTGGCCGCAACTCTTGCAGTGGAATTTTATCTTGGGCGACTTATCAGGTATAACTCTAATGCTTTTACACTTAGGACATTCCATTTGCTTGCCTGAGAGTTCGTCCTGGACACTGATTACCTCACCACATAATTTGCAGACAAACCTAATCATAACCGTAAGGCCTCCGATTAAACATAGGGCCGACACTGGCGGGCGTCTCTGTCTCGCTAATATAACACATTTAACCTAATAGGTCTCGTTTTACGTCCAATTTCACCCGATTTACCAGCCGAACCAGCCAAAATTGGCCCATTCGACTGCGCTCAGGACATGCTTTGAATTGGCTTTGTTTTCTTCGACTCCGCAAGCCGGTTTATTGCCATAATATCCTTTCACATAAGCCTTTGCGCCAACATCCCCGCCGGCAAATTGGCTTTGTTTTTTCAAGCCCCAGAGCAGGTCTGGGGGCTAAATAATATTGGCTTTGTTTGGCTTTGAATTGGGTTTGTTTTTTCGCCGCCCAAAACCGCAAAAATCTTCATAATATCCTTTCATATAGATACTTACGTTCATTTTGGCCTTTCGGAAATTGGTCGAGTAGACGTAATATGGCTGTGCCACTTAGGTAATGTTTGTTTTCTCAGTTCCTCTTGCCTTTCGGTATCAAGAGTGCCACATTATCTTACCATATAGCAGGCTTCAACGCCCCTCAC
>Ga0307434_1000143_pt1 | contig 64737 bp, 41 predicted proteins | sample SalMarWE160220MG_FD_202156 | JGI IMG/M metagenome (GOLD analysis project Ga0307434, IMG submission 202156) | Salt marsh sediment microbial communities from the Plum Island Ecosystem LTER, Massachusetts, United States - WE1603-220 | ecosystem: Environmental > Aquatic > Marine > Intertidal zone >... | reverse complement strand
GTGAGGGGCGTTGAAGCCTGCTATATGGTAAGATAATGTGGCACTCTTGATACCGAAAGGCAAGAGGAACTGAGAAAACAAACATTACCTAAGTGGCACAGCCATATTACGTCTACTCGACCAATTTTCGAGTGGGCAGAATGAGCGTAAGTATCTATTTGAAAGGATATTATGAAGAATTTTACGCTTTGAAGGCGGCGAGAAAACAAAGCCAATTCAAAGCCAATCGCCGGCCTTTGGCTGGAAATCCGAAGCTCGAAATCCTAAATCCGAAAAAGGAGATTGGGGCGGATAACAATATTAAGCTTTGAAAGGAGATTATTATGCTTGTTCGGCGGTAGAACCGGCAAGAACTTCCTGGCAACTACATGAAATCGGCAAGGTAAAGAAGAAAGTACTTCCTTTGCCGGGTTCGGATTCGACCCAGACGATGCCGGCATTCAGCTCGACAATCTTTTTGACAATCGAAAGGCCGATGCCGGTGCTGTCGACTCGATCCTGCGGCGAAAGCGTCTGGAATATCTTGAAGATTTTCTTGAAATACTTCTCGTCGATTCCGGGCCCGTTATCGGCAACGCTGAATTTCCAAAAGCCGTCCTGCTCGACACAGCCGACTTTGACTTGCCCTTCGGGCTTGTCCATATACTTGACGGCGTTGCTCAGCAGGTTCTGGAAGACCTGCATGATTTGTGTTTTCTCGCACATTAAAACGGGCAATTCGTTCTCGATGATTATCTCAATATTTTCGGGCGGATCTATGCCGGCAATAACTTCCGAAAGGACCGTGTTCAAATCGACTTGCCGCTTTTCGGGGCTGGTGTGCCCGAGCCTGGAATATTGCAGGATGCCGTCGATCAGAGCGCTCATTTGCTTTGCCTTTTCAACGAGCAGTCTGACTTGCTGTTTGCCTTGTTCATCGAACTTGTCGGCATAGTCTGTTGATATCCAGTCGGCAAGGGTTCCGATTCCCCGCAGCGGCGTTTTTAAGTCATGAGCGGTTATGTATGCGAACTCCTGAAGCTCTTTGTTCGCTCGTCTCAGTTCCCAGACGACGGATTCCAGGTCTTTGTTCAGTTTTTCCAGCTCTTGCTCGGCCTGCCGGCGCTCGGTGATGTCTCGAAGAGTCACTTGTATCCATGTCTTCCGACCTTTTTGCTTGATCAGGCGTCCGTTGGCTTCAATGTGGACGTGACTTTTATCCTTGCGCGTGATAACCAAATCGAATGGTTGACGTTCGGCGCCGGTGAGGATCAGTCCAAACTCATTCAGCGATTTTGCAATGGACTCTTTGTCCAGGATGCCAACCTTGGTAATGTTTCTGCCAATTACCTCTTGTGCCGAGAACCCGCTTACACGCTCAGCGGCCGGATTGAAAGATAGAAAATTACCGGCCTTGTCCAGCGAAATAATGGCATCCGGAGATTGTTGAACAAGGTCGGAATATTTGCGTTCACTTGCCCGCAAAGCCTCTTCAGTCTGCATACGTTCTGTGATATCATTATAAACAGCTACTACTTCGCCGGTGGTCAACTTGTAAACCCAGTTTTCCCGCCAACTACGACGACCGCTCTTATCCATATATAAAGCGTCCGGGAAGTATTCTGTCTTCCCAGTTTCCCAAACTTGTTTGAACACATCTAATAATCCGAATTCGTTTATGCCGGGAAATACTTCAGTTACCTGCTTTCCGATGATATCTTTCCTGTCTATGTGTTCAATGTTCTCACCGGTCCGGTTGAAGTCCCTTATAACGAAATCATTTCCGTTATCGATTGCTTCGTATACTCCTACACCACTACTCATTTGTTCGAACAAATTCTTGTATTTTTCTTCGCTTTCGCGGAGTGCCTCCTCCATTCGCTTACGTTCTGTGATGTCCCTGCAGATCTCCAGCACTCCTGTCGGTTTCCCATCTTCGTCTCTTAACGCCACGTTGGCGATAGAATGGATATATCTGCTTTTGCCGTCTTTGCCTGTTATCTGGGATTCGTACTGGTGGATGTTGCCATCTTGAAATGCCTGGAGGGTAGGACATGGATAGGGTTCGCAGGGTTTATTCCTTTGGTGGTATACTTCGTAACATTTTCTGCCGACAATATCGTCACCGAATATTTCCCTGGCCACGTCATTTGTCCAGATGATATTCAGATCATCATCTATCACGGCAATGTCATCAGCGATAGCACGCAGCATAGCGCCGAGTTTTCCTTCGCTGATCCGCAGCGCCTCCTCGGCCTGCTTGCGATGTTCGACCATTTGGTTGAAAGCATTGGCCAATTGGCCGATTTCGTCATTTCTTTTTACGTTAACTTTGATACCCATGTCCCCTTTGCCGATTTTATCCATGGCGGCTTTGAGTTTCGAAAGGGGCCTGGAAATATAGTTGGAGATAAGAATGCCGGGTATAACGGCCAGCATTGTCAGTGCTAATGAAATGCTTAGTATGATGTTTCTTAATTGAACAACAGGGGCAAACAGCTCTGCTGTCTGGTACTCAATTGTTAAAATCCAGCCGAGGCCTTTGTAGTCATAATGACCTTGTGAACGAGCGAAGGCCAACAATTCTGTTTTTCCCTCTTTCTCATCTTCTGCTTTCTTTCGTAAATATCCTTTGTCACCTGCTATTTCCTTAAAAAATTCACCTTTAGATACATTTTCGAAAAACTTAAACTCTCCTGATTGGTCAAAAATTGTCCTGCCGTTCCTGTCAAGTAACTTAAACTCTGCGTTGTTGTATCTTATAATTTCTTTCGTCTTCCTGATTATGTCAATTGCTTCTTCGATATTTAAAACAACCTTTACTACTCCATTAAAATTTCCCTCTTCGTCATCGCTTCTTATCGCGATGGCAGTAGAATGAATACCCGAACTTTCATCGTATTCGACATCACCTACATATAAACCATTTTCCCTTGCTTTTTCCCACCATAGTTCGTCATCCTGCCTGTAATCAGAGGTTTTTTCTGTTAAAGCTACATTCGCTCCGTACTTGTTTGTCACGAAAACTTCGCCGAACACTTTATATCCTTGCTTTTCTTCGTGGAATCCTGTTTTTTCTTTGAGTTCCTCTGACAGCTTGTTATTCAATAATTCCTGCATTAACGGTGTTGTTGCTGCCTTCTGTGCAGAAATCCATTCGTTGTTTTGTTCATCAATATACTTCTGAAGATTTTCCAGCTTTTCAAATTCCCGATTTGATTCTGCAATAGTCTCCTGTAATACTAAGTCACAGCAATAAGCCTGAAACTCTTCGATTGTGTAATAAATATTTCTGTCGATCTTATCCATCGTTTCAACAGCCAGAGCAACGGAACTTTCTCCGATGGACTTTTGTAATGCTCTCTGGCTTGTGTTAACGCACATAATCCCTACAACACCTACCAGCGATGCAATGCCTACAAATCCTAAAATCAGTTTTTGTCTTATTTTCATAGATTGTTACCTTTGTGCTCGGAGGCCTGAAAGGCCGATTTTGCTCCCCCGTTTTTCTGTATCTATAATTTTATTCATATATGTAGTGAGTTGCCGCTCCTCATGCAGAACTCCGCTTGCTTTACTTAGGTCTCCTTTGATGCTCTTACGCACACCTGTAGGGAGGTCTTAGTTTGCATCTGCGGAGGACATTTGCAGATTGCCTTCCTGTCGGACGCCTGATTTTGGCACGGTAAAGCAGAAAATGTTTTGTTTGTTATCTGAGCTTTCAGCCCATATGTGTCCGCCGTGCATTTCGATGAATTCTTTGGCTATCCGCAGACCAAGAATAAGGTCTTCTCGGCCGGTATGGAACTGTTCTTTGATCAAGTCAGGGCGACTGATAATTCTGTGTATCTCGTCACGTTCGATAGGTTGACCTTCGTCCTGTATTTCTACTGTAAGCTCATTATCGACATCTTTGACTCGCACGCTGACATGACCGTTCACGGGAGAGAACTTTATCGCTCTGTTGAGAAGATTGATCAGCACCTGTGCCATCCTGTCATAATCGGCGTTGACAACAAGTTCACAAGGGGGCGTCAAATTTTTCAGTTCGATGTTCTTTTCAGCCGCGAGTGGCAGGAAGGCCTCTACAGCCTGTGAGACCAGCGAACTAAAATTAAATTCCCGTTTGCCCAGTTCCATCTTGTCGGTATCGATTTTTGTAATATCGAGGTAGTCACTTACCACTCTTTTGGCGGTCTCGATGTTGGCGTCTTCCAGTAGTCTTTGCAAAGCTTCGGTGACCATAGTTGCCACTTCGTTTTGTACCTGATTTTTCTTCTTTAATTTCACACTTTCAGTTCTCAGCTCGTCCTCGATAAGAATCCGTTCGGTAATGTCGCGAGCCACTCCGACAATTGCGACATCATGTCCATTTGTATCCTTAATATTTGCTCTCGAAAGAGACACCGGAAAGACGCTGTCGTCTTTTCGTCGGTGATAAAAACCGACTTCCCAGCCACTTCCCATCGTTTTGGTCTGGAAAACGCTTCTTGTATTCTGGCTTTGATGTTTTCCTATCCAGAGGAGGTTGCCGTTTTGTCCGACAATTTCTTCCTCTTTGTAGCCGTAAGTTTTACAGAACGCCTTGTTGACGTAGACAATCTTGCCCTGCATATCGGTAATGTAGATGCTGTCGTCCGTGCTCATCACGGCACCCGAGAGCAATTGGAGTTTCTTTTCGACCATGTTATGTCTGATGGTATTCTCGACGGTTATCGGAATGGCTTTAAGATAATTCTGGTTGATGTCTTTAACCAGATAATCATAGGCGCCGGCCTTCCATGCTTTGACTGCTGTCTCCTCATCGCCGGCTCCCGTGACAACGATCACGGGCGTGTTCTTTGCCGACTCCAGGATATCAAATGCCGTACCGTCTCCAAGTGAGTGATCGGTAATGATGATATCAAACTGGTTCGAGTTCAATACTTGCTTTGCTTGCGAAACAGAACCAGATAATGTGCAATCGTACGGAATGGCGTTGTTGTCTATAAAACGCTTAAAGGCCATCTGGTCGAGTTCATTGTCTTCGATCAGCAGAATCTTGTATCTCGTGTTTTCCATAATCTTATTCTCCATTCGAGGGCAGCTTGCTTAGAGTCCAGTACTGGTCAATAGCCCTGATAGTTTCCACAAACTTTTCATAATCAACAGATTTGACCATATAACCGGCAGCACCGCGCTCAAAGCTTTCGATCACATCGCGGTCTGAGTTGGACGTAGTGAGTATTACGATAGGTATCTTTTTTAAAGCCTTGTCTGCTTTTACGATTTTCAGAAATTCAGCACCGTCCATCTTCGGCATGTTCAAATCAAGCAGGATAATACAAGGCTTTGTAGTACTCTCAGTTCTCAGATATTCGATTGCTTCTTCGCCATCGCCTATTGAAACCAGTTGGTTTGTGACCTTCAAGTCTCGTATGGCGCGTTTTACTGTCATCACATCGACGTCGTCGTCTTCAATTAGCAATATTGGCTTCGAGTTTTGCATTTATTACCCCCATTTCTTGCTTCGGCAGCGTAAAAAAGAATGTACTTCCTTTGCCAATTTTTGATTCCACCCATATATGACCACCGTATAATTCCACGATTTTCTTTGCGATTGTCAGTCCTACGCCTGTGCCTTCAAAATCTTCGCTGACAGACAATGCCTGGAACATTTTGAAGATTTTTTCAAAGTGTTTTTCTTCGATGCCGGGCCCGTTATCAGCGATACTGAATTTCCAGAAACCGTCTTGTTCAACACATCCGACCTTTATCTGGCCCTGTGGTTTGTCCATATATTTTATGGCGTTACTCAGCAGGTTCTGGAACAGTTGCATGACATGAGTCTCTGCACATTCGACAACAGGCATCGTGTTTTCGATTGTAATCGATATATTTTCCGGCGGAACAAGCATGTCAATTGCTTCCGGGATAAAATCATCAAGATTCACCGGAACGTTTTTTTCCTCTATCCGACCGGCTTTCGAATATTGGATGACGCCGTCAATTAGATTGTACATCCGCTCGACCCGACCCAAAAGCAGGTTCATTTGCTCGTTGCCCTGCTCACCAAGCTTATCCGAGCAGTCGTCTAATATCCAGGTCGCGAGGCTCTTAATACCGCGCAGCGGGGCCTTTAAATCGTGCGAAACAATGGATGCGAAATCCTTCAATTCCTTATTGATGTTATCCACTTTTTCGATCAGTTCAGCCTGCCTCCGCTCAGCTTCTTCACGCTCTGTGATTTCCTGTTTGAGATGCTCGTTGGTTTCTGTCAGCTTATCTGTTCGTTCTTTCACCATTTGTTCCAACTGTTCGGTTTTCAGGGAGGCTTTTCTGGCGAGGATCCATTTCTCCGTCAGGGCGCTGGCAAGTTGCGCCACTTCAGCGCTGTCGAATGGTTTCTTGAGAATCAGGAGGTTTTCCGATCTTCCGAGCCGCTCGGTGATTTCTCCCCAGGAATAATCCGAATAGGCCGTGCAGATGACCACCTGGACTTTGGGATCGATTTCCCAAATATGCTCGATCGTTTTGAGGCCGTCCCAGCCCGGCGGCATCCGCATATCGACGAAAGCCAGCTCATACGGGCGATTTTCGGAGCAAGCCACTCTAATCTTCTCGCATCCCTCTTTTCCCTGAGACGCGAAGTCAAGTTCGTAAACGCTTTTGATAGTGGATTCATTGTTTTTGTTGCCGAAAACCTGGCTCCTAAGCTCGTTCAGAGTCGCACTCTCTTCCTCATCAACAAGGATGGTTTGAAAATCCTTATGAATACTGGGATTATCGTCAATGACCAGAATACAGTGAGTCATTTCTTTTTCTGCTTTGCTCATTTTTTAGCCTCCTGTGTTTTAAAGGGTAATTCAACTGTGAAAACTGCGCCTTTTCCGGATCCATCGCTATGGGCTATTATTGAACCGCTTAATTCATTTGCTGACAGAGCGGTGCTGTGCAGTCCAAATCCATGCCCCGTTTTCTTGGTTGTGAAACCGTGCTCGAAGATCCGAGTTAAGTTCTCTTTAGGGATTCCGATGCCGTTATCGCACACGTCGATCCGGAGAAATCCGCTTTTCGGTTCTTTCACACGTATCTTAAGAATCTTGTCGTCTCGGTTACTTGTGGACAGGGCATATATCGCATTGCTGATTAGGTTCGTTAAAATCTGCAAAACCTTATGGCGGTCGAGCAGGAGGGTCGGCAGATCCGCGATTTCCCGTTTCACTTCCACGCTGTTTCGTGTTATTGTCTCGGCGTTTATTTGAATCGTATCTTCTACAAGTTCCGCAATGGAAGTCGGCTCGATCAGACCTTTCGTTTTACTGTGCGATTGTTGAAGCTGGATAATATCGCCTACATGCTGAACATGTTTGGTTAATGCCTCCAGTGCTTCGAGGCAGCGTTCCTGTTCATCGATCAACTCTTTGGAGAGGTTGGCCAGAAAGGCAGGAATTTTTTTGCCCCGTTCTTCATTTGTCATAAACGTGCTCAGTTCATTTGCGTGTTCTTCGAACAGATCTACGACGTCGGAAAGATAAGAGATTTTTGAATTACGAACTCTCTTCTGAATCGACTCGGCGGTAACGCTGACACTGTTGAGTACATTGCCTACATTGTGCAGCACTCCGGTTGCTACCTCGGCCATGCCAACCTCGCGCGCCGTCTCGAGCAGTTTTTCCTGAGCTGTCTTAAGCTTGACTTCCGCTCGTTTGCGTTCCGTGGTGTCCCGTGCAATCGCTATTATATAGTCTTGTTTTTCCTGGGTTACGAGTTTCAGGCTTGTCTCAACAAAAAACGTCGATCCGTCCTTGCGCTTGTACCGGTCCTGTTTAACAATATCGTTCTTTTCTTTGAGTTGTTCTATTTGCTTTTGCCAGTAGGAATCGTCCGGCATAGACACTTCTATGTCCTTAATGGTCATCATGTTAAGTAATTCTTTGCGTGTGTATCCGAGACTGTCGCACGCTCTGTTGTTTACGTCCAGGAAGCGGCCCCATTTAGGTTCTACCGCAAAAATGCAGTCATTTGACCGTTCTATTAAATTTCTAAATAATCGCAGTTTTTCTTCCGCCTTCTTGCGTTCTGCAATGCTGCCAAGCCATTCGGCAACTGCATTTAACAGATCATCTTCTTCTTTAAGGAACGGTTCTTCGCCGTTTTTAAAATATCCTCCAAGGTGGTAAACCTCAATAGCACCCACATTCTCTCCGTGTGCTTTAATCTTGGTTTTCCTGCTCAATTCGCTTTTTTTGAAGTTGTCTGTTTTATATTGAATTCCGTCAAAATTGATTCTTAAACACATGGCGTTAGGATACTTGTATGCGTCACGAATCAGAGAGAGAGTTTCCTGGAATATTTGCTCTAATGGAATTTCCTGACGATTAACAATTTTTGACAGCCCATACAAACAATTGAGATGTTTAAGACGCTGCTGTAATTGTCTCTGGTCCAGCGGCCGATTTGCAATTTCCGCTTCGAGTTTCAGCTTGGTGGCTGATAGTTCTGTACTGAGCTTACGGGTCTTTTCTTCGAGACGTTTGTGGCGTGCACTTTCTTCAAGGAGCTTGTGGCGTGTACGGAGATCTATGGCTTCTTGATTGGGATTATTTACAGGCTTCGGCGGTGTAAAAGTATCATAGAAGTATCTGTTATAAAAATACGTAAGAACAGCCGCTGTCATAATGGTGATAAGAGCACAATGCATGATATCTGTTGTGACTTTCTTTTGTGACAGCCAAAAAACACCGGCAATAATTGCTATGAATATCGCCGCTAAGACAGCCTTTTTAGTTAAACGTTTTATATCCATTTTTTTTGCCCTGTATATTTGTGACATAATTGCACAGCAGTTGTTTGCTGGAGACGCAATTAAATTTCGTAAATACATCCATCATTGAAAATAATGCTTTCTTAAATAAAATGATTACAGAACGTAAAACCTTCTTTCTGCAACAACTACCCGGCCTTATCGTACATCAGCCGGTTCTGTATATTTTTCCCATTTAGTTTTAACGATTTTGCCTAACTGCGTCAGGTCCAACGGCTTTGTAATGTAATCATCAGCTCCTATCTCAAAGGCCTGATCTAAATCGCCTATCACTCCTTTGTCCGTCAGCATGAATACTGGTATATGTTCTGTTCTTTCATCGTGCTTAAGCTCAGAAAGGACTTCCAATCCGTCCATTTCCGGCATCATCCAATCCAACAAGATAAATGTGGGTCTTTTTTCCTGTGCGAGTTTGAGTCCGGTTAGCCCATCTTTAGCCAGATAAACCTCAAATCCGTATAGTTTCAGGCTGCGTTTCAAGGCTTTGCGGACACACTCATCGTCATCAACTGCCAGAACAGGAATCCACTTACTCATACGATTGACCCTTTATAAACTTCCAAAGATGTTGAACAGAATTCGCCAATAAGCAAAATACCTGCCAATGTGCTCTGATCGACAATTTATTATGTCCCATAACTAAACGGTCTTCATTCCATTCGAAAATTATCGACATATCAGGGTAGTGGTTTTATGAGAAATAGTATTTTTTTAGGCATTATTGTCGAGCATGGGATTTAAAACGGCGAGCCGAAAAGCCTTTTCATCTGATAATTGACGATTGACTACTGACTGTGGGCAATTTACTATGGAAGAGCAGTTGTGGCACTTGTCCTGAGGTTTGCATTAGGAGCAAAAATATGATTATTGGAATGGTGGGAGCAAAAACGATAGGGGGGATAAGCAATATGGGACGCTTCGCTCGCTTTTCCTGGCAGGCGATGATGGCGTCTTTCCGGAGTTGCCTGAGCCCATGCACGTACCCATTGATATGGACCCAAATGAATATTATCGGCGTTCGCAGCGTCCCTGTTGTTATGATCACCGGAGCTTTTGTGGGGATGACATTGGCGGTTCAGGCGTATGATCAGCTTGCGGGTATGGGACTGGAAGAGCACCTGGGTGTTTTGATTAATATTTCTGTAGTAAAGGAATTGGGACCTGTACTTGCGGCTGTTATGCTGGCCGGGCGTATTGGGGGAGCTTTGACCGCCGAGCTGGGAACGATGAATGTAACCGAACAGATTGATGCAATCAGGAGTATGGGTACGGACCCGATACGATATCTTGCTGCGCCGCGGGTTCTGGCGTGCTTGCTGCTGACGCCGTTTCTGATTATCTACGCGGATTTAATGGGTATTGTCGGCGGGTATTTCGTGAGCGTTGTTCAATTGGGGATTAACAGCCGGGCCTATTGGAGTTTTAGTGCGTCCGGTGTGGAGCTATGGGATGTCTCGATCGGCATTATAAAGGGTCTCTTCTTCGGTGTGGCTATTGCAGTGATTAGTTGCTACAAGGGCTTTACATGCAAAGAAGGGGCCCATGGCGTCGGACAGGCCTGTACGGAAGCGTTTGTGGCCAGTTTCATTTCCATATTGGCGCTGGATTTTGCACTGGCGGTGATTTTCAAATCGATTTACAATACATTCTGGTCACTCAGAAGTCTGGTTTGATGATGGAAGAAGGCGTAAAGTGAAACAGGGCAGCAAGGAAAACGACGTACAGGCCGGTAACGGCAATGGAATAATTGTCCTTAACAACATAACCAAGAAGTTTGGTGCCAATGTTGTTCTGGATAACGTCTCGCTGGCCGTCGAAAAGGGCAAAACAGCCGTTGTTATCGGCCCGAGCGGGTGCGGCAAGACGGTCCTGGTCAAGCATTTGATTGTGCTGTTAAGGCCCAGTTCCGGCGAGGTTTACTTCAAGGACCAGCGAATCGATGATATAAGTGAGCGTCAGTTGAATGGAATTCGGACGCATTTCGGCTTTCTCTTCCAGGGAGGCGCGCTGTTTGACAGCTTGAGCGTTATGGAAAACATTATATTTCCACTCAGACAGCATGGTGAAATAACGGACTGGAGACAGGTCGAGGAACTGGTGAAATCCAAGCTGGCGATGGTTGGGCTTGACGGTTATCAAAATTATTATCCCGCGAAGCTTTCCGGAGGGCAGCGCAAGAGAGTTGCATTGGCACGGGCGATCGCTCTCAATCCGGAAGTGATTTTGTATGATGAGCCGACCACCGGACTGGACCCGATCCGGTCGGATGTGATCAACGAGTTGATTCTGAAACTGCAAAGAGAGCTAAACGTCACATCGGTTGTTGTCACGCACGATATGACGAGCGCCTATAAAGTCGCGGACCGCATTATTATGTTACATAAAGGCAAAATTATTGCCGACGGTGACGCAGACCATATTCGTAATCATCCCCATCCTGTCGTTCAACACTTCATCAATGGCAAGGTCGATGATGATGACCTTGCAGTCCTGCGGATGAGTGGAACCATGTCCCAGGCCCAGTTCCTGCCTCGTGATTTCGAGCAATAATTAGGAGCAGCACTGAAGTAATCATGAATAAGGAACCTGAGCAAATTGCTTCTGATTTAGTCGGCGTTGTGCGGGGAGATGTCTATGCCGACATCCTGCACAGAGCCGCCTACAGCACCGATGCGAGCATTTACAGGATAGTGCCTCGATGTGTCGTAGCGCCTCGCGACGCTGCTGACGTTGCCGCCGTGGTCGGGTATGCCGCCGCCGAAGCGATTCCGGTCGTCGCTCGCGGAGCGGGCAGCGGCCTGGCCGGCGAGTCTTTGTCTGACGGCATCGTCTTCAACATGACGCGGTATATGAAAAAAATCGTCGGCGCAGAGGATAATGGCCGGACGGTTACTTGTGAGCCCGGGGTAGTCCTGGACGATTTAAATAACTATCTGGCCCAGTTCGGCAGTAAAATCGGGCCCGACCCGTCGAGCGCCAACCGCGCGGTAATCGGGGGATGTGTTGCCAATAATTCCACCGGCTCTCATTCGCTCCAGTATGGCTATATGAGTGACTACGTCGAGGCAATTGAAGCGGTTCTTGCGGACGGCAGCATTGTTGAGTTCAAAAACGATGTTGACCCGGAACAGGTGAAAGACGACGGAGTTGCCTCGCTCGCAAAAGAGTGTTTATCCGTCCTGGCTGCAAATGAGGCGGTGATTAATAAGGCATTGCCCCAGACAAAGCGCAATCGAAGCGGATATAACATCGCGGGCGTATGTCACGATGGGCGGATTGATATGGCCCGGCTGATGGCAAGCTCGGAAGGGACGCTGGCGATTTTTACGAAGATTACACTAAGGACGGTTCCGGTTCCGGTCTCGAAAGGGCTGCTGCAGCTTGAGTTTGACTCGCTTGAGCAAATGGCCCGGGCAGTGCCTATGATTGTTGACAGCGGGGTCTCGACCTGTGAGCTGATGGACAAGAATCTCATAGATTTAGCGATCAAGGCGTTGCCGGAATATCGCGATCTTCTACCGGCAAACGCTGCCGCGGTTCTTTTGTGCGAGCATGTCGGCCAAACGCAGGAGCAGGTGAAAAAGAAAATAGAACTAACCGATGCGGCCGTCGGGCAAATGGCGAGCGGACGGAGGATTGTTCTGGATCCGGATCAACAGAAACGCTTATGGAAGTTGAGGAAGGACGCCGGGCCGCTGCTTTACAGAAAAAGGAGCAGAAAACACCCGGCGGAATTTATGGAAGATGTTTCTGTCGACCATCTTCGGCTTGAGGACTATATTGTAGGTTTGCTGGAGATTGGCCGCCGGTATGATATTGTAATATCTTTCTTTGGTCACGCCGGGGATGGCGAGCTGCATTCACGACCTTTGCTCGATTTGAGTGAACCGGCCGATGTCGACAAAATGCGAGCTATTGCAGACGATGTTTTCTCGCTCGCCTGGTCGTTGGGTGGTTCAATCAGCGGCGAGCACGCCGATGGTCTGGTCAGGGCTGCCTTCATACGAAAGCAATACGGCGACGAATATTACGAGCTGCTCTGCAGAATCAAGAACATCTTCGACCCCGATGGCCTGATGAATCCGGGCAAGATAATTAACAGCGACCCGGATGTGATGGTCAAGAATCTCAGAAGGGCGCATAAGCTGCTACTGGAGAGAATGAAGACGGATTTGTTCTTCGAAGAGGATGAGCTTGCCCTGGAAATTGAGCAGTGCTACGGCTGCGGGCTCTGCCTCAGCAGGGAATCCGATTTGCGGATGTGTCCGGTATTTCGGGCGATGGGTGAGGAATTGGGCAGTTCGCGAGCGAAAGCGAATCTGCTGGGCTTCTGGGCAACGGGACAGTTGGAGGACAAAGATTTCGAGTCGCCCGAGTTCAGACAGTTTCTGGATTTGTGCGTGAACTGCAAAGCCTGCCTGCTTCAATGTCCCTCCGGCGTGGATATTTCCAAGCTGATGATGACTGCCAGGGCTCGGTACGTTAAACAAAGGGGCCTGCGGCGTACCGAGTGGTTGCTAAGTCAAAATCGCTATATGAGCTTACTTGGCAGCATGTTCTCGCCTTTCTCGAATCTTGTGATGCGACTGCCATTGTTCGGGCTGCTGCTGGAAAAAATTGCCGGCTTTGATAAGCGAAGGAGCATGCCCCGGTTCAAGCGAGGCTCGTTCCTGAAGGCGGGCCGTAAGTATCTCGCTTCGTGTGAGCCGATAGAAAAACCGATCGATAAGGTGGCATATTTTGTCGATACGTATGCGAATTATAACGACCACGAGCTGGGCTTTGCCGTGCTCGAAGTCCTGCGGTATAACAATATTGAGGTTATTTTGCCGAATCAGCTTCCTGCACCGCTGCCGGCGATGGTTTATGGAGATACCAATAGAGCGAGAAAGGATCTGTCATACAATGTCAGGCACCTGGCCGAAGCGGTCCGCCGGGGCTACAAGATCATTTGTTCCGAACCAAGCGCCGCACTGTGTCTGACCCAGGAGCTGCGCCATTTCGTGCCGGGTGAGGATGCTAAACTTGTCTCGGATAACACCTTCGAGTTGATGAATTATCTGCTCAACCTGCATTTGCAGAAGAAACTCAAGTTACCGGTCAGGTCGATAGCCGACGAGTATGTTTATCATATGCCGTGCCACTTGTACGCGGTCGCCGACGGAACGGCAAGCATCAAGCTCCTACAGGGACTTTGCGGCGTCAAAGTCACCGACCTCAAAGCCGGCTGTTGCGGCCTGGCCGGAACGTTCGGTATGCAAAAGAAAAACTACGAACTCTCATCCCAAATCGCCGCGAGTCTGAAAGACGCCCTGGAAAAATCCTCAACGAAAAACGTCCTGACCGAATGCGCCGCCTGCGGTATGCAGATTGAGCATCTGGGCGATAAACAGGTTACCCATCCAGTCAAAGTAATAGCCCGAGCTTACGCTCTCCAATAGCATCTGTGCGTAACGGACGGCGTGCGGAGCATACACTATCAGTTTTCAATTTCGATATTGCTTTCCCGGCACCATTCGATGGCGATTTCTTTTATAGCATTGTCGCGGTATTTGAACCAGTCGTCTTCGATACCGTATCGATATATCGCATCTTTGAATCGTCGAAAGGCGCCGCTGCCTTTTATTAAGCCGTACAAAAGATCGGACATTTCGGGATCATCCAGGGACAAGCAGAATCTCTCCATAACGCGGTATTCGTCGATGTCGAACTTCGTCGGCAAGGAAATGTAATCACCGGTTTCGGCTATTATTTCCTTTGCGATTCTAACCTGGTCCTGCTGCCAATCGGGGAAATCCTCAATAGGCTCATTTTCTTTGGCGGCATTTAGCTCCTCGTCGCTGATGAGGACGACCTCGCCGGTTTTCTTGTTCAAGAACGAGCTACTTTCGTCCGACTGAGATTCTAAGCCGTCGATTATCTCATCCAGTTTTACGCGAGTTGCCATGGATATACACCTCCTTTCGCCGCTCCGATCATCCAATAAGCAGGGCGGTCTTTTACCGAGCCGCTGGGATTGTCCATAGCACAACCAAACGGATTCGGATAATATGTTAAATTGATTTTCGTCCATACATTCTATATATTAACGTGGAGAAAGTAAAACTGATTTTGGGGAAACTAAGAATGGAATTGGCAAAAGAGAATCTCAAACGGGCAGTGTTGTGGGAGCCTTCTGGGCAAGATAATAAGATTCGCTGTAATCTGTGTAACTGGCGGTGCGTGATCGATGAGGGCAAGCTCGGTCGGTGCCAAGTCCGACAAAATATCGACGGTGTGCTGTATTCGCTGACGTACGACAAAGTGTGCTCGGCTAATCCGGATCCTATCGAGAAAAAGCCGTTGTTTCATTTTCAGCCCGGATCGCGCAGTTTCTCCGTTGCGACGATGGGCTGTAATTTTCGCTGTGAGTTCTGCCAGAACTGGCAGATCAGCCAGGCGGCTATCGAAGAAGGTCAAATCGATGGTGAACCCCTTGCTCCCGAGCATATTGTCGAGGCGGCTGTTCGCAGCGGGTGCAAGAGTATGGCTTACACTTACACCGAGCCGACGGTTTTTATGGAGTTATGTAACGATTGCGGACGCCTGGCAAAGAAACGCGGCCTGGCGAACGTTTTCGTCAGTAACGGCTATATGACAACCGAGGCGATAGACTTCGCGGCCGACTGGCTCGACGGGATCAACGTTGACCTGAAGGCTTTCAGCGAGGATTATTACGAGCGGCTTTGCAAGGCAAGATTGCAACCGGTGCTGGATACTATCAGCTACATTGCGAAAGAGACGAAGATCTGGCTTGAGATTACGACGCTGCTGGTGCCCGGGCAAAACGATTCCGATGATGAGTTGAAAGAACTTGCCGGTTTTATCGTGAATAACGCCGGCGCGGATGTCCCATGGCATATCAGCCGGTTCCATCCGCAATACAAGTATATGGATTCGGTTCCCACATCTATAAGCAGTCTGGAGCGGGCCTTCGAGATTGGCAAATCCGCCGGGCTGCGTTACGTTTATCTCGGCAACGTGCCGGGCTCGACATCTGAAAGTACGTTCTGCTATAATTGCGGCCGGATGTTGATCGAACGTATTGGTTACAGAATCGCTACTAATAGTATAAAAGATTCGAAGTGTCCTGATTGCGGCTCGCAGATTGCAGGTTTCGAGCTTTAGCATGATAAAGCGAAATACGAGATACAAAGTATGATGAAAATTGTTGCAGATGCGAATATTCCGTTTGTCAAAGAGTGTTTTTCTTCCATCGGCGAAGTTACGGTTGTCGGGGGCCGGGAAATAACGCCGGACGTGGTTGCCGATGCGGATGCTCTTCTTGTGCGCAGTATTACGCCGGTCGATGAAAAGCTGCTGGCCGGCAGCAAGGTGCGTTTTGTGGCGACCGCTACTATTGGCTTCGACCATGTCGATATTGATTTCCTTGGCTGCAATAATATCGGTTTTGCATCGGCGCCAGGCTCGAATGCCAACTCGGCCGCCGAATATGTTATTGCCGGGCTGCTCGATATCGGACAAAGATATGCTCTCGACCTGGAGGGCAGATCGATCGGCATTATTGGTGTGGGCAATGTCGGCAGCAGGGTGGCGAAGAAATGTGAGGCCATGGGGATGGCCGTTTATCTGAATGACCCGCCCCTGCAAAGGCAAACCGGCGATGCCAAGTATCTGTCGTTGGCAAGGCTTTTCGATTGTGATTTTATTACGTTCCATACACCGTTGACGTTTGAAGGTCCGGATAAGACGTATCATTTGGCTGATGAGAAGTTCTTCAAATCGCTCAAGCAAAGATGCGTTTTCGTCAATGCTTCCCGTGGCGGAGTGGTTGACAGCGGTGCGTTGAAATCGGCCGTACGGTCGGGGCGGCTGCGGGCTGTCGTGCTGGACGTCTGGGAAAACGAGCCGGATATCGATATCGAACTTTTGAAAATGGTCGATATTAGCACGCCGCATATCGCAGGTTATTCGCTGGACGGCAAGATTGCGGGAATGATTATGATATACAAGGCGGCCTGCGAATATTTTGCCGTGGAGCCGAAGTTCGATCTGAAGGATTTTCTGCCCGAGCCCGCTGTGCCGGAGTTGAAGGTCAATCCGAATATCGCCAACGATCAGGATGTCTTGTTGAGTGCTGTGCAGAAAATCTACCGTATTGACAAGGACGATACGAGACTCCGGCGTGTTTTGGATAAGCCGGCGGAAAACAGGGGCGAATATTTTGACAGCCTGCGGAAGAATTATCCCGTGCGAAGAGAATTTCAGAATACGAGGGTGATTCTCAAAGACACGAACTCCAATTTGGCCAAAAAACTGGTCGGGATCGGATTTAAAGAAGTCAAAAGTGAAAAGTAAAAAAGCAAAAGCCGAAAGTTGCAGCGAAAACGTTGTTGAGTGGCCGAGGGGAAGGCTGGATTTTTCGGCCGGGTGTCTTGTGATGGGCGTGTTGAATGTGACGCCGGATTCCTTCAGCGACGGCGGTGAATTCTTCGATCCCGATAAGGCTGTCGAGCACGGCCTGCAAATGGCAGCCGATGGCGCTGCGATTATTGACGTCGGCGGCGAATCAACCCGGCCGGGTTCGGACTCGGTTTCGGTTGATGAGCAGATACAGCGGGTGGTTCCGGTCATCGAAGCACTTTGCAAGAAGACCGATGTACCGGTTAGCATTGATACGTACAAATTTGAAGTTGCTCGGGCTGCTCTGGATGCGGGGGCGGGAATGATAAACGATATTACCGCTCTGAGCGATGAGCGAGTGGGCGAATTGGCGGCCGAACGGCAGGTGCCCGTTGTTTTGATGCACATGCAGGGCACGCCGGCGACGATGCAAATTGAGCCGAAATATGATGATGTCGTCGGCGAGGTTCTGGAGTTCCTGGTGAGCCGGGCAAAGCGGGCCGAGAAATTCGGTATTTCAAAAGAAATGATTTTCATCGATCCCGGTATCGGTTTCGGCAAAACTTTGGAGCATAATCTTTTGCTCTTGAGAAATATCGATAAATTCGTCGTCGCCGGCTACCGCGTGTTTGTGGGCACAAGCCGCAAAAGATTCATCGGCAATATCACCGGCAAAGAAAAACCCGCCGAGAGGATTTTCGGCACAGCCGCAACGGTCGCCCTTTGTGCCGTGGCAGGTGTCTCTATCGTTCGCGTCCATGACGTGGCGGAAATGGCCGATGTAATAAAGGTGGCGAATGCTGTCAATGACTCATAGAATCGTCATTTAAACAATAATTGATAAACTTGTTTGAAGGGAAACGATATTGTCGGATATTTTTATTCGTCCGGTCGATTCAGATGATGGGGACTGGATTGCGCAATTCATCACCGAGAGGTGGGGAGCGGAATTTGTTGCTGCTCACTACGAAGTATATCATTGCAGGAATCTGCCCGGTTTTGTCGCGACAGAGGGAGAGAAAAAGGTTGGCCTTCTGACGTATAAAATTGTTGCCGGCGATTGCGAGGTTGTGAGCCTTGACAGTTTACAGCCCTGCGTGGGTATCGGCACAGGCCTGATTGACGCAGTTAAAGGAGCGGCCTACGAATCCGGATGCAAGCGGCTGTGGCTTGTCACGACAAATGACAATATGAACGCGCTGCGTTTTTATCAGAAACGCGGCTTCGCGATGGTTAAGATTAATCGTAATGCGATCGAATTCGCGCGAAACCTCAAACCCGTACCGTTAACCGGAGCCGATGGTATTCCATTGCGGGATGAGATCGAGCTTGAAATGATGCTTGGGGAGCCCGCTTGCTAATGCACTTATCTGAAAAAATAAAACCGTTCAATTACTGCCCGTCCTGCGGGTCAGGTGACATATTCTTCGGTGACATGAAAAAAGTCGGTTGTAGGGACTGCTCTTTCACTTATTATCACAATGTCGCCGCCGCGGTAGCCGCGATATTGGAATGCGATAAGAAGATTGTCTTAATCGAGAGAGCCAAAGACCCGGGCAAGGGCAAGCTGGACCTGCCGGGCGGCTTCGTGGACCCAGCAGAATCCGCCGAAGAGGCGATAAAAAGAGAAATAAAAGAAGAATTAAAAATAGATCTCAGAGAGCCGAGATATTTGGGGTCTTATCCGAACATATATAAATACGAGGGAGTGACTTATCATACGTGTGATTTATTCTTTTATTCCAAAATCTATGCTCTTCCCACAAATTTTGGTAGAACGGAAATAGAGGAATTGATTTTGGTAAATCCTTTAGAGATTCCTGAAGATAAAATTGCATTCGAATCAGCAAAAATGGGTCTCGGCATATTCAAATCCTCAAAGTCCCATGTAAAACACGAAGCTCAATAGGCGGTTTCTTCCTTGGGGGTGGCAGTGGGGATTCAGTCGGTGTTCAGGGCGATTTTCAATGCTTCGTCGGTGTTTTTGACGAATTCGAATTTCAGTCCTTTTTTGGCTTCCTTCGGGACTTCGGGCAGGTCTTTTTTGTTTCTGGCGGGCAGGATGACGGTTTTTATGCCGGCCTGTTTGGCTGCCAGGATTTTCTCTTTCAGGCCGCCGATGGGCAGGACCAGGCCGCGTAGCGTGATTTCACCGGTCATTGCCACGTCCGGCCGGGTGGGCTTGCCGAGCAGCAGGCTGACCAGCGATGTGAACATTGCTACACCGGCACTTGGTCCGTCCTTGGGGATTGCTCCTGCCGGGACGTGGATGTGATAATCGAACTTGCTGAAGTGTTCCGGCTCGATTTTCAGTTTTTTTGCGTTTGCCTTCACGATGGAAAATGCAGCCTGAGCGCTTTCCTTCATCACGTCACCGATTTGGCCCGTCAATTGTAGAAGTCCTTTACCGGGCATAGATGCAGATTCGATGAAGAGCAGCTCGCCGCCAACCGGCGTATAAGCCAGGGCGGTTGCGATGCCGGGTATTCCGGTTCGCAATGCCAGTTCCGATTCGAATCGTACCGGGCCCAGGATTTTTGCGAGGTCTTTTTTGCCTATAGTCGCCCGTCTCTTTTTGCCTTTGGCAATTTCAGTTGCCACGGCCCTGCAGATGGCTGCGATATTCCTTTCGAGGTTTCGCACGCCTGCCTCTCGCGTATAACCTCTGATAATGGCGAGTGCGGCGTCGTCTTTCATTCCGCAGCGGTTTTTACTAAGGCCATGCTCTTTGAACTGGCGGGGGATGAGATATTTTTTTGCGATTTTGAGTTTTTCGGTCCCGGTGTAGCCGGGCAGCTCGATCACTTCCATTCGGTCTCGCAGTGCCGGCGGGACCGGCTCGGTATAATTCGCAGTCCCAATGAACATGACCGAAGATAGATTAAAAGGCTGGTCGAGATAGTGGTCGGTGAAATTGAAGTTCTGTTCCGGGTCGAGCACTTCCAGCAGGGCACTGGCCGGATCGCCCCTGAAGTCGCTGCCGATTTTGTCCAGCTCATCGAGCATGAAAACCGGATTTTTACTTCCGCACTTTCGCAGCTCCTGCAGGATTCTCCCGGGCAGCGCCCCGATGTACGTTCTACGATGTCCCCGGATGTCTGCTTCGTCCCTGATTCCGCCGAGAGATATGCGGACAAATTTTCTACCCATTGCCCTGGCGATGGATTTGCCGAGCGAAGTTTTGCCCACGCCGGGCGGCCCGACAAAGCAAAGGATGGGGCTCTTGCCTTTAGGGTTTAGCTTGCGGACGGCTAAGAACTCGAGGATGCGTTTTTTTACCTTGCTCAGATTGTAATGGTCGGTGTTTAAAATCCGCTGGGCCTTGTTTATATCGAGCTGGTCTTTGGTTTGAATCGACCAGGGCAGTTCGCAAACCCAATCCAGGTATGTGCGGATAACGCTGTATTCCGGCGAAGCGGGCGGTATTTTACTTAATCTGTCTAACTCGCGAAGGGCTTCATGCTCCACTTTTTTGGGCATCCTGGCTTTGGCGATGTTCTCAGCGACTTGCTTGAGCTCTTCAGTTCTGAGATCTTTGTGGCCAAGCTCGGTCTGAATGGCCTTTAACTGCTCCTGTAGGAAATACTCCCGCTGATTTTTATCTACCGATTCCCTGACTCGGCCCTGGATCTTGTGACTTAATTCAAGTACCTCCAACTGATGGGCCAGAATAAGGGATATTTGTTCGAGGCGTTTGGCTGCGTCGAGCTCTTCGAGTAACTGCTGTTTCTTTGCGATGTCAAGGCTGAGATTCGCCGCTAAAAAATCAGCCAGGGCGGAAGGATTTTCGATATTTTCCAGCAGAACCGACGCTTCTTCCGGAACATTGGAACTTAATGTGATAACGCGGTTGGCAGCCTGGCGGACGCTGACGATGAGCGCCTGGAGTTTTTTTGTTTTTCTTACTTTTGTGCTTAGCGGCTGGATTCTTGCCTTCAGGTAGGGTTTTGTTGCTACCTTTTCTATTATTTTAAAGCGGACTATGCCGTGGACCACAACATGTATCGAACCCTGAGGCAATTTTGTGACCTTCAGCACTGAAATAGCGGTTCCGATTGAATAGAGATTATCGAAATCCGGCCTGTCGGTTTCAGGATTGCGCTGCGCCAGGAGTCCTATGATTGATTCGTTAGGTTCAGTATCGGCAAGTAATGCTTTGCTTTTTTTTCGGCCGATCGCTAAAGGCATTATCGTGCCGGGATAGGCAACGGCGTTACGAATCGGCAGGATGCCAACGACTTCCGGTAATTTGAATGCTTGGCCGTTCTCCTGTGATTGATTGTCGTCGTCGTATAGATATGGCTCAAAGCGAGCGGTCTCTTCCGCCATCAATTCAATCGACCAATTGCCGCCAAAAGGTAACAGATTTTTCAAATAGCTTGCCATAAAGTAAAAAAACCAATATTAAACAAAAAAAGTCGGTGGAAAAATCCGCCCGGCACTTCATTTAGGTTCATCGCGTTAAATACGACCAGCCTATCTATTATAAGCATATTCTACATTGGCATAAAGCGTTAAATCCGAGAATAAGTATCGGTATGATAATATTCAGGAGGATTATCCGCTTCGTAGCAATCAAAAAATGCCAAAAAGTGAAAAGTTTGCTTATAAATTTATGCCGGACTCCGGAAAAAACTGTCAGGTTTTAATCTTCCATTCTTACTCATTTATTCCGGGGGATCTAATCATTTTTTCCTGTATACCGGAACTACCGGTAAATTGTTCGGATTTATGGGACATGTTGCGGTTGCTATGAAGAGAACGTATACAAATTATGCCAATTGTCACAGGTTGGAATGGAACATTTCATGAAGATCTAAACGCCGCAGAGCAATAAATCGCAAACTTCTTCTTGACAAACAGAGTCGTAAAAGATATAATAATACATATTGAGAATACGCATCTATTTGGGGGTAATTATTACGTTTGTCCGACGGGGGGGTTGGGCCTAATACTCAGCATAGGGATAAGTCTAACACAATTGTTACTTTTATTTAGGGGATGGATAATGGAAAGCTTAAGAAAAAAAATTAAAGTGCGGTGCTTTAGGAAGGTTGTCATATACTTCCTGACATGTTGCATGGTTTTGAACACGTCACTGCCGGCCGTGATGGCCACGCCTATGCCTATCGTTAACGGAGCGGACGGATTTACGGTTGGTACCGGTTCCGTCACTCAGGTCGGAAACGCGACCAACGTTGTAGTCGATCAGGTTCAGTCGGTTATAGAGTGGACCAGTTTGGATACAGCCGGTGGCGATGTTGGTCGAGAAACTCTGAATTTCGCACAGGGTAGCCTCAGTAATTCCGCTGTGCTAAACAGAGTTTCTGGAAAGTTAACGGAATTTAACGGAGACCTAAACGCTGCAGGCATGCGTATTTTCATCGTTAATCCAGCCGGCGTTATGTTTGGTGAGGGTTCTACTGTTAATGTCACACAGTTGGTCGCCTCCGGTCTCGCAATGTCAAACACGGACTTCAGCAATGCCGTAAGTGATCCGACGCAGCCGATGATATTCTCGGGCGGCAGCGGTGACGTGACGAATAACGGCACCATCACAGCCACTGATAGCGTTTATCTCGTAGGAAAAAACGTCATAAACAATGGTTCCATTTTTTGTCCGGACGGACTTGTAGTATTGGCTGCCGGCGACACTCTGCGACTCGGTCAGCCCGGCAGCAGCGTCATTGTTGACGTTCAAAACTTAGCCACCGACTTAGTCGCCTTTCCAGGCGACAACGTTGTTACTATTACTAACAACGGTATAGTCGGAGAAGCTAGTTCACCGGTTGGTAAATTGGTTCTTGCAGCCGGCGACGTCTGGTCCCAGGCTGCTATCGCCAATGTTGGCGACCTTGTAGCCATAGCAAAAGAAGATGTAACACTCGACGAAGATGTTACAGTTACAGGCGATATGACTCTGATTGCAGATATGTCTCCGGAGCCAATGCAAGTCAGTATGCACGCATCGGGTACCCTCGTTGCTGATGGTGATATAGATATTATGGGCAATAAAATCACGCTTGAAGAAGCTGTGGATGCCGGCGGTAATCTGACGATAACCGGCAGAGCTGGTTATTCAGAATATTCACCGGATACACCGAATTACGAATCCTGGGGCGATGTGTATGCCTATAGCACCCTCGATGCCGGCGGCGATATAGAGATTTCAGTAACCGGAGAGGATCAGCAGGGCAATTATTGGCCCGGTAGTATATATCTGGACGGCGATGTAACCGCCGGTGGAAATCTTGTGCTTTACAACGACACCTATACGAGTTATGACAACTATTTGGAAAAAGGCGTAACGCTTCAAGCCGGCCAGGATGTGATTCTCGTAAATAACCTCGATGAAAGTAATTTCCCCGGATGTAATACGTTGACTGGTGAGACCGAACTGACAATTATAGCCGGAGCTGGGGACGGCGTTGATGACGGCAGAATATATGCCGGAAACACCACTATAAGTGTATATGAGGATACCTCACTGACATTGCAGCAGGACCTGGATATAGACCTTGGTGATGGCCAGTGGACCTTTAGCAATCAGGGTGAAACAGACCTTACGCTAATAAGCAACGAAGGCTCGGTAACTGTAGTGCATGAGGCCCACCCACTAAACGGCAAGGATGAAAACGCTGCCGGCCAGTGGGAGTCCTTAGGAGCAGAGGCCAAGGGCGACATCGAGCTTGCGGATTGGGATGACATACGGACCAGAGAATTACTCTCGCATGAGGGCGATATAACTGTTGATTCATGGGAAGGTGCGATCGAGGCCTGGGAGGATATAACGGCTGAACAAGGCGATGTGACTCTGGCAGCGTATGACTGGATTTACGGTTGGGCAGACATCTATGCCGGCCAGAATGTTAATATAGAAAGTCAGCTGGTACTTCTCGGCGGCGAATGGGTCTGGGATGAAACGGCCAGTGGATGGAGAATGGATTACTTCGAACAAGAATGGGTCTTTTTTGAAGGTGGCGCGTGGGTATGGCAAGGTAATCAGTACATAACAGCCGAGAATGGCATACTCACCGCGGAAAGCTGGATAGGTAAGTATACCCCGGGCGAGCTGCACATGTACGCCGGCTGGGATAGTTCCGACGGCCATCCGGCCATAGATCTTCTGTATCCGGGTAGTATAGAGTATGGTGACCCCACCGTGTTGACTGCGGGTAACTTGTATATGCAAAGCGTTGGCGACGTTCAAATCGCCGGAGATATAACTTCCCGCGGTTGGATGCGTGGTGAAGAAGAAGTACATCAGGAGTACCCATGGGCTCAATTGTTTTTTGAGAGTGACTACGAATGGGGCGATCCTGTGATGTGGCCGTGGGCCGAGGGCGGAGTATCGATTATCTCCGAGCAGGGCAAGATATATACGAGACCTCAAGTAAGAGGGCTTGATATTCCTACGGCGAACGGCGATGGATATGATTTGGATATTGAGGACTATGAGCTCAATGTTACCATTGAGGGCTTCTCCGATGATATTACTTATAGGGCGGATATGTCAGATGGTCCCTGGTTCGCTGAGTCGTGGTACGGGGATTTAATTTACGGGTGCGGGCCTTTTGTTATTTGGAATGCCCCGCTCAACGAGGCCGCCGGCGTTGACCTTCCTTACGGGCCGGGCAAGGCGGCTGTCGTGCTTGTCAGCGCGGAAGACCTGAAGTTTGGTTCGGAGTCCAACACGTGGGCTTACGGAATGTATGGTTTCGCCGAACGGTACAGTCTTGAAGGTATCGACAATTGGGACGAGTTTGAGGCCTATGAAGATTTTCTGAGGTCACAATTCGAGCCCTTTATAGCTGATCCGTTTGAAGGATTTTATGATTATCTGGATGGGCTCGGATATACCGAAGGTGATTTCGAGAGCGAGGAAAGCTTTGGACTCTATAAGAGCCTTCGCGAGGCCTATATAGCAGAAAATCCTGTTCTTTCGTATATCGACGACCGGCCCGGCGTAGGTTTTCTGGATGTACCGGAGAAAATCGATGGATTCGATAGGGAACCAGGACTTCCAATAGACGTGGCGGTATATGCCCAGAGTACCGAAGGCGATGTCGTTTTGGCTGAAAACGCTGATATTGCCGTTGTTTCCGTGCTTCCCGAGGGTGATGGACCGGAAAACGGATTTAATTTAGGAGCAACAGTCGTTCTCGATGCCTATGATACAGTCAGCATTGAAGGTCTTGAAGAGCAGATGTTCGGGTTTGAAGACCTCGACGAGTTCAGAAGTTTCCTGGAAAATCTTGGTTCCTACTATGAGGACAATATAAACTTGGCGGGCTTTCAAAACGCCGGTAATCAGGCTCTTATCAACCTTGGTTATATTAAACATGAATCAGAATTCGAGGGTTGGGCTAGGGAAAACTTTGGTATATTCAAAGATTTTGTCACGGACTTCTTCCTGGACTATTTCAAGGACTTTGATTTTGGAGCTTATTTTAGAGAATATGGATTCGGGCTGGAGGGATTCAGGCTGGAGGTCTGCTCACGCAGGACTGGAACTTTAGGTCAGGCTATTGCCGAAGGAACCCTGCCTTTTGCCAATTTGCCCTGGGTGAAGGATTGGTTACCAATTAATGATTACGTGCTTCGCGGCGAAGGCAATCTCGATATTAACAGGGCCTGGGTCCTTGAAAACAATCCGGTATTAAGGCCTGAACCCAAGCCTGAGCCTGTGCTTGGAGCTATGCGGCCATTTATACCGGCGGCACCGGTCCCCGAGAGATTAGCATTTGAAATTTCGGGTTATCCGGCCTTGACGAACTGGGTGGCAAAGGAGCTTGGAATCGACGAAGGAAGGATTCAGATTGGGATAGCAAACACTCTGGCCTCTGCAAGAGACATACAGCCGTACCGTGCGTTTGCAAGGTTAAAGGCGGCCGCTACGGTTTTGCAGGATGTCGACGGCACCCGTGTGGCTGCCCTGGCACAGGTTATCAGCCAGTTCGCTTCGAGCACTGCACCGCCGACAGAGGAGCAGATGGCATCGATCGCCGATGCCATAGCTAATGACATCGAAGGCAACAGCCAATATGCAGCGGCTGGGGAATACCTCGATGCCCTTGCGAAGTATGTCGGCATCTTGACCAATGAAATGGGCTTTTCCATGGACGAGTCGATCCAGTTCGCAACGAATAATTATGTTGAGAAATTGGTTGAGGGCGAGAACTTGGGCGTCGCTGCCTACGTCGCCGCCAGATTGGCCGCTTTAGCGGGCTCATAGGAATTAGTTTAACATTTTAATGTGTGAGATTTAAAGTTGCCGTCGGGGCATACAAAACTATCCCCATCCTCGACGGCAGCTCTTTTTTAAAAAAGACAGTGATAGTCCCATCCGATTGATGTTCGATTGCAGGAATAATTTATTCCACGACATCGTCCGAATATACGTAGTCATCCTTGTCGGCTTCGGAACCTTTGCCGTCGTTAGAATCTACCCTTGGGTATTTCACTCGGTGACTGGTAGAGCCAGCTTCCGGCTCCGACTCATTGGGATCATTGCCGGGGCGACTGATAGAAGCGGCGGTAAATGCATTTTTAGGCTCAGGTACTTCGGCGTTGTCGCTGAGGTAGTTGATTCGGTTCCGAACTGAGGCACCGTTGGGTTTGGACTCATTTGAGTCGTCGCTTAAATAACTAACCTGGTTATCAGCGGAATTGTCTGTCCAGCTCGCTGTTAAAGCGACTATTGAAAACACCGTCACCAGCAATATGAATGCCAAGATACTCAAAACAAACTCCTTCATTTTGTTCACCTTTTCATATAATCGAGAGTTTTGTTCCAATTCACTTTTTTTGATTTGCTCCTGTTATGCTCCCTCGGAATAAGTGTCTTTCAAAGGCTTAATAACGATGGGGCTTGTTATGCCGCTCGGCAGCATTTGATCCATGTCCGGCGTAATACCGATCACGCCGATGTCGCCCAGCTCAGTTGTTTCGGAGCCTCCATCATCAAGAGTGGCGCCAATATTTGTCACGTATCCCGACGGCCATTGCGTCGTATCGCACATCGATATAATTGTGCCGTAAATTTGTGCATTGCCTCGTATGTCGACAATGCCCCCTACGATCGCGCCGGTTAGCACATTATTCTCGCTTTGCTCTGGATTGGTATTTCCGAGGTTCACGTTGAAATGTGGCGCGAGGATCGTGGCTTCCTGTATGCTGGATGTATTTTCGAAGGTGGCAGCACCGGTAAAGTAGAGGCAATTATCTACCCATTTGAATATTTCAGGCGTATCGCTTACGATCACGCCATTGTAAGTGCAGTTCTCAAACCGGACGTTATTATAGTATGAGCTGCCGCTCTTGGAGCAATCGATGTATAGAACCTCTTCGAAAGTGCAATTTCTGAATAATGCATTGTAGTTGTTGGGCAATCGTGCGTTGGTAAAAGTCTGGTTCTCGTAAACATGACGGGTAAGCTTTTTGTTCCATGTACTGCCCGGCGTTCCGTCCCTCGGCATACTGTAGCTACCTTCGTCCGAAGAAGCATGAGGGAAGTATTCGACCTCCCTGAGCTCGAACGGACACGAAGGTATAGTTGCCAGACCGGAATCATACCCATCGGTGTCGTAATCATCTATGTCCATACCCGGTATGTCTTCGTATGGTTGTCCGTAATTTATACCTTCATGATAGGCCTTGATTTCGTCATCATCGCTATAATAGCGTTCTTCGTAGTTGCTGCCTAATGGATCGCCATTTGCATCAACAGGATTACCGTTATCATCGAGCGTCTCCATTTGGTAACTCTGTGGTTGAATTTGCTCTTGGGTTAAAACTGTGTTAACGGTGCCGAGCACGGCTGAGTCGCTGGTCATGTTGAAGGGTGATATTTCCGGGCGATCCCAGGAGCTGAAGATATCCCCATGGATCGTCGATTCTCCGGTGAGCCACATTCGGCCCCTGCTGGCGAGGGCATAATTCAGAACTTCGTTATCTTTTGTAATTGTCGTATCTAAAGCGACATGCCTTGTAACCTGCCCATCTGCTCCGATACCTTCCATCTTGACCTTATGAGTATCGGTTCGACAAAACCTGACCTGAAAAGAAGCATTTGCAGCTCCAAAGCTGGCAGCAGGTGTGGTAATTTGGGTCGCCGTCACGTCGGCGTTTCCTGCTACCCAGGGCTGGGCCTGGACCTGGGCGCAAAGTGTGCTCCATGCTATGTTGGCCTGGGCGTCAGTGACCGTGTTATATGCAGTGCTTTGCAGAGGAGTGTTGGCTATGATGAATCTTCCACATTCCAGGCCGGATTGGGCTGCTGATAAAGCTGCATTGATCTTGTGCTGGTTCGAGGCGAGCTGAATGCTCGTGCCTGACAGCGTGGCCATAGAGACAGCCAGAGCGGAAAATACAAGAACGAAAATCATTGCTACGATAAGTACAGCGCCTTTGCGCTTTGGATGAAGTGTTTTTTTTACGGGTGCCATTTTTCCCCCCCAGGAAAAGCCCCAATTAGAAAGTATCTAATAACTTCTATTTTCCAGTTAAAGTATATGAAATATTATCTGCAGATGCAACATGGTTGGAAAGATTTGAGTAAAGGAAATGTGAATATGAATGACCTATAAGAACTGTTTAATACAGCCAAAGTGACGCTTTAAGGCCCGGCAGTGTTACGAAAAGCGAAAAGGGCGGTCTATATCAGCACTTCCGAGTAAGAAGATGGATTATACTGTAAAACTATTTCGGGCACAAATCCCGCCGGCACTTCGGTTGTGCCGGAACGGTTGAAATAGAGGTCGCTGTTTCCTGACAGCGTCATTTCCTCGTCGGAGTAGTTGATGACCGAGCCGTTGATTGTCCCGCCGGCGTTGCCGAAGAATTCTACGCCGTTGCTGGCTATCGCGCCGCATAGCGCACTGAAACTGCCGCCGAACGACACGTCAAAACCTGGAGCCATTACGAACGTGCCCGTCTGATCATGAAGCCCATCGAATTGAGCCTCTTCAGGCAGTTCGGTGACGGGGTGGCTGTCGACATTGCCGCGGAATATGATCTGATTTACGCCGGAATTGTCTTGGATATCTCCGTCTCCGATAATGATGCCGGTGACATCTGCGCCTCCGGTGAACTCAACCACGTTGGGCGTTTCGATATAGATAATGCCTTTTAGTATCACTTGGCCGGAGAAGGTTGGGTTGGTGTTAGCGAGTATTCTGATATTCTCCAAAGTTGCGTCTGCGGAGGTGTCTGTGTTGGCATCGACCACGGATGTGGCATAGGACTCGAACAGGGTCGGATCGGGCTCGGGGAACTCGCTCGGTGGGACACCGAACGAGACGTGGTTGTCTACGGCGTCTTGACCTGTTTCACCACCTATGCCGGCCTGGCCTCCTTGCAGGTCTACGCTGGCAATGGGATTAACAATGCTTACGTCACCGGCGATTTGCGAGTTGCCGATGATCGAAAGGGCGAGATTGGAGTTCTCGCTTTCGATATAAACACTCGCCTCAACGGAAACGTTAACGCCTTCGAGCTCGATATTACCCGACAGCGACAAAGGGCCTTTGGTTGCTACGCCAAAGTCGAAGACGTTGTTTGCTCTCTCGCCGATAACGTAGTTTACTCTTATTGTGCGTGTTATCGAGCCGTAGGTACCGGTGACATCGATCTGGACTGTCTCGGTACCCAGTGGTGTAATCGTTGAGGAGAAACTGCTCCCGTTTGCGGAATCCAGCGTTACGCCCGGGATGGTTATGGCTGAGCCATCATAGGAAGGAGCGACATTTGTGATGCAATTGGTTGTCAGTTCGTTTTGCAGCGAGCCTGCAATTTGATTGAATCTATCGGCCACGAGTGTCGTTCCAGGTATTGAAACTTGGTTTAACCAGAAGCGAATAACGTCAAATCCTGATTCGGCACAGGCCCTGGCGCGATCGGCATTGCGCTGGTTATCAGCGATCTGGACATTGGTGCCGGACATTGCAGCCATCGAGACAGCCAGAGCAGAAAAGATAACTACGAATATCATCGATATGATTAGAACTGCCCCACGATTTTTTGAGCGAGCTGAGTTGCTTATGGGTGCCATTTTTCCTCCCCCCTTATTGGAAAAACACCACTTAGAAAGTCCTTTTGTAACTTTTATGAGCTAACTAAAGTATAAGAAATAATTGGGACATAGACAAAGATGTTTACGAACCTCATGAATTATTAATGGAGTCTTGAATGAACCGGAAAATGTCCTATAAAAAATGATTGAATGCAGTTAAAGCTTGGTTATTTTGCGCTCTGACGCTCGGCATAATATGAGCTGCGTGCAAACGGGCCGGAGATTACCCATGAGAATCCCAGTTCGATGGCTTTCTGCTTCCAGAAATCGAATTTGGCTGGAGTAATATATTCGACAACATCGAGCGAATCCTTTGAGGGTTTGAGGTATTGGCCGATCGTGATTCTATCGCAGCCGACATTGAGCAAGTCTCTCAAGACCTGCTCGACCTGGGCATCGGTTTCTCCTAAGCCCAGCATGATTGAGGATTTTGTCTGGACCTCATTATATTGCTCCTTTGCCATTTTCAGCAGATTCAGGGACAGTTGATAGTCTCCGCCGGTTCTGGCAACCGGGTATAGCGATGGGACCGTTTCCACGTTGTGGGCGAATACGAACGGCAGCGAGCCACATAGAATTTTCAGGGCCCGGGCCTGGCAGTCGCGAAAGTCGGGCGTGAGTATCTCGAATTTCATATCCGGGCACTGCTGCCTGACACTGTCGATGCAATCGCGAAAGTGGCCGGCGCCGCCGTCCGGCAAATCATCGCGGTCGACGCTGGTTATGACCAGGTATTTCAATTGCATTTGTTTTGCCATCTGGGCCAGGCGAGTCGGCTCGGTCTTGTCCGGCGGTTCGGGCCTGCCTGCCGCTACCGAGCAGAATTTGCAATTTCGCGTGCAGATATTGCCCAGAATCAGAACTGTTGCCGTTCCTCTCGACCAGCACTCGCCTCGATTGGGACAATTTGCATTGCTGCATATCGTTTGCAAACCCAGGGAATCGAGGACTTTCCTGGTGTGCTGGAAACTGCCGCCGGCGGGCAAACGCCTGCGGAGCCAGGGCGGCAGCCTGCGGCTTTTGGATTTCATGCTTTGTGCGTTTTCTTCCTGCATTCTATTTTTCGTTCGATAAAAAGTGCTTCATGAGCAGTTCGGCTAACTTTTGCTTTATTTGATTCATTGAGTGGTGTTTGCCAGTTTCTTTCAGCACTGATGTCATTTCGACATTGTCCAGCCCGCACGGTACGATGAAATCGAAAATGCTCAGGTCGTTTTGGATGTTGATTGCCATGCCGTGATAGGTGATAGATCTCGACACGCGTACGCCGATGGAGGCGATTTTCCTCTCGCCGATCCATAAACCGGGTGCACCTTTTCGCCTCGTGCTGTGGACTTCTAATTGCTTGAGCAATTCTGCGCCGATTGCTTCCAGCTCTCTGATGTATTCATTGATTCCAAGGCCTGCTTTCTGCAGGTTCAGGATCGGATAAAAGACAAGCTGGCCCGGATTGTGAGCCGTTGTGCCGCCGCCTCTGCGGACATCCATTACGTCGATATGCTTTTGTGCCAGATCCTCCCGGTTGACTAAGAGTTTGTTGGAGCTTTGCCGGGCCCCGAGTGTAATGACAGCAGGGTGCTCGACGATCAGAACAGTATTCGGTATTTCATTTTGCAGCCTCTTTTCGCGTAACAGTTGCTGGGTCTGCAGGATTTGACGGTAATCGGCGAGTCCGCAATCTCGGATTTGCAGGAGGCTATTTTTATCTTGTTCGGCCACGAGGTTTTGCAGATTCCAGCTCATTAAGCGTATTTCTTTCTTTGGGCGAAGATTTCATTGACTTCATTTTAATAATGGATTGCTCGGATTGCACGGATTTTCCCCCGGAGATGATGAGTCTTCAATTGAGTGGTAATAGATGATTAAGACTTCCGGGCCGGTATGTCCTTCGATGTGTAAAAAAAAGACTGATGACTACTTACGGTCATCAGCCTTTGCTTTTCTTTTCCACTGCCCCGCTCTTCCGATAGCCACAGACTCTTCACTACCCTTTAAATTATGTAAAAAACAATGTTAAAAGAGCTTTTTATTATCTACTCATACTCAAAAGCGATACCAACGCCGATCTCTGCATTTTCGAGCAGTTTTTTTCGGTCTACCCTGACAATTTTGCCGGTTTTGATACGGGCAAATTGCCCTTTTTCCTTTGCCAGAGTCTCTGTACGCGGGAAATTCAGCTCCACGAGATGGCCCGTCCGGATAGGTGCCGTTACTGGTAGCGTGATAAAGACGCCTGTCTTGCTGATATTACAGCTTCTGCCGTTAACGAACCTGTTCGCTTCCGGTATCCAAACACTGACAGGCCAGGCGACACTGCTCCGGCTATCTTTTCGCTGCTCAATTAAAGCCTGCATAGTTTCAATCTCCTTAAATAGTCGTTCCATCAATGATATGTTTTATCGGCAATGTTAAATTGGATAGATTAGAATATTTAGGCAAAATAATTCAGATTTCTGAAAAAAGTTTTTGCAGCTGGTTATGCCGCTTAATAACAAGTTTTTTATCAGACGTTTCCTCTGCTAAATTAAAGAAAACAAATTGGCCGAACAGCTCAAATCCCAAAATTGATTGAATTATGAACTAATAGCCATCTTGAATTCGTAGTTGATGGTTATTGAAATATAATGCGCAGATTCCCCATTTTAACTTAATTCTGAGCGGGAAATCTGAAGGTCAGATAAAAATTCTTGACAAAAGCAGATTATTTTGATAGAAACTAATTATCGGTGTTTTTGGATTTTGTTCTTTTGAACTATCTTAGAAGATGCTTTGAGGAGGATGTCAAAATCAAGCCTTAAGAAGTGCTGTCGTGCAGATCTAAATTTTTGATTAAGGTCAAAAAATCTGATGTTTATTTAAGACGATGGGTATTTTGGTGAAAAATAGAACATCGTTAACCTTTTTAACTTTTTCTAAAGGAGGACTCTTATGTTTAGAAAACCGCTCTGTTTAACTTTTTTTGTCCTAATGTTCGGGCTGCTCATGGTGCCTTCTCATGCCTACGGCCAGGAGGGGCTCATCGGGTACTGGAAATTTGACGAGACATTCGGTTTGACGGCGGCAGATCTTGCCGGAGGGGACAACGACGGCACCCTGATCGGCACCGAGATCGGATGGGCGGAAGGAAGGGCCGGCGGCGCTCTGTCGATGTGGAGCACGACGGAGTCGACTGAGGGCGTGGAGTTTCCCACAACCGGTATGTCCGTCAATTCGGGAACAGTCGCCATGTGGGGCCTACTCTCCGATCCACAACCCGAGACGAGCGGGCGATATTTCTTTGGGCATACGACCGATCCCCGGTTCGGCAGCCGGATCCAGATCTATATGCAGGAAGGAACCACATCATCGAGACTGCTGGATATCGGTCTGGGCGGCGCGCACGCACTCGATGTGGACATTATGGAGATGCCATTGGAGCAATGGCTTCACGTGGCCCTGACCTGGGATAATGGCAACTACGTGGTCTATGTGGATGGCGAGGAGGTCTCAAGCGGAACCTATGCGGGGCTAGATGCACTTCATACCACCGCCGCCATCGGCAACGATGGAAGCACAGTACCTTATGAACCTTTTGCCGGCCTTCTCGATGAAGTCCGACTATATAATCGCGCGCTAGGCGCCGGAGAAATTCAGGCTGCTATGGTGGCCGCGGCTTTTCCTTTTTCCTCGGGGCCGAGTCCGAAAGACGGCTCGTTACATGCTGACACATGGATAACCCTTTCCTGGCGTCCGGGAGACCTTACCGTATCGCACGATTTGTATATGGGTGATAATTTCGACGATGTTAATGATGGAGCAGAAGGAACATTCCAGCTTAATCTGACCGATACGTTTACCATTGCCGGCTTTCCCGGGTACCCTTATCCGGAAGGTCTTGTTCCGGGAACGACGTACTATTGGCGAATCGACGAGGTCAACGAAGCCGAACCGAATAGTCCCTGGAAAGGTGACATCTGGAGCTTCTCGATTCCTCCAAAGACCGCGTATTACCCCGACCCGGCTGAAGGTGCCGAATTTGTTGACCTGAATGTAGAGCTTAAATGGACGGCAGGTTTCGGCACAAAATTACACTATATATTCTTCGGCGAAGATTTCGATGAAGTGAACAATGCTGTTGTGGGCATTCCTTACGGTACTACGACTTACACTCCCGGCCCACTCGAATTGGCTAAGACTTATTACTGGCGAGTCGATGAGTTCGACGGTGCCGGTACGTACAAAGGCGAAGTTTGGAGTTTCACTACCGAAGGCGCCGTTAGCGGTCCGAATCCGGCCGATGGTGCTGTAGACGTCAAACCGTCGGTGGTTCTTGGCTGGGTTGCGGGAGCCGTCGCCGATTCACACGAAGTGTACTTCGGCACGAACGCGGACGCTGTGGCCAATGCCACGACAACCTCGCCCGAATTTAAGGGGACAAACGCGCTTGGCGAGGAGAGCTACGATCCCGGCAAGCTTATATTGAACACAATGTACTATTGGCGGATCGATGAGGTCAACAGCATCAATCCCGATAGCCCGTGGCAAGGCAATGTCTGGGGCTTTACAACGGGCAATTTCTTTGTTATCGACGACTTCGAGGACTATGATGCCGACGACAACCAGATATGGTACGCATGGCACGACGGGCTTGGTTATGGGGCGCCCGGCACCGCGGATTACTATGCCGGCAACGGTACCGGTGCTGCAGTGGGCGATGAAACCACTGCCTCTTATACTGAGGAGACTATCGTCAATGGCGGCAGCCAGTCAATGCCCATTTCCTACTACAACAACAAGCAGGGCTACTCGAAGTATTCTGAGGTGGAGTTGACGTTGACAGACCAGCGAGACTGGACAGAGCAAGACGCTGGGGAATTGTCACTTTGGTTCAGAGGCTACCCGGGAGCCGTCGGCAGCTTCGTCGAAAGTCCTGTGGGCACCTTTACGATGACCGGCTCCGGCGCCGATATCTGGGCGGTGAACGGAGTAGAAGCCGACGAGTTCCACTTTGCTTATAAGATGCTCACCGGCGCCGGCTCGATTGTAGCAAAAGTTCAGAGCGTTGAGAACACCAATGCTTGGGCAAAAGCCGGAGTGATGATTCGTGAGACGCTAAATCCTGACTCGGCGCACGCAATGATGGTTGTGACGCCTGGTTCGGGTGTTTCCTTCCAGCGTCGGCCAAGTACAGGCGGCACCAGCGTCGACACGACGACCACCGGGATTAGCGCGCCGTACTGGGTGAAATTGGAGCGTAGTATTTCCGGCAGCTTTACAGCGTATCATTCAGCCAACGGCTCGACGTGGGAGTTGCTGGGCACAGAGAACATCCCGATGGGTTCGAATGTCCACATCGGTTTGGCACTTACGAGCCATGACGCTGCTTTAACGTGTCAGGCCGTATTGACCAACGTAACGACTACCGGTAATGTTGGTACGCAGTGGGCGAACCAGGATATCGGTATACTCAGCAACGATGCCGAGCCGCTTTATGTGGCCGTGTCCAACAGCAACGGCACACCTGCGGTGGTGGTCCATGACGATCCGGCCGCGGCACAGATCGACACCTGGACCGAGTGGGTTATCCCGCTGTCGGCTTTTGCTGACCAGGGCATAGTCCTGACCAACGTTGACAGGATTGCGATTGGCCTTGGCACACAGGGCAACATGACGAGCCCCGGCGGTTCGGGCAAGATGTACTTCGATGATATCCGTCTGTATCAGCCGAGAGAGGTTGCTGCAGAGTAGACAAGGTTTTTGCAGGAAGAAAATTAGATTTTGTTTTATTACGGGGCCTATACTGATTGATTCGGTATAGGCCCCTTGTTAATTGATTATTGGCAGCGGTGAAGAGATTGTCCTGTTGGGGAGCGGAAAACCTTGCCATTTTGGGCACACTATTGTATTGTTACGGCCAATGAAAACGAAAGTTTTAAAACTTGATGCCGCAAAGATTGATACTGTAAAAATCAACGAAGCGGCTTCGATTATTGAATCGGGCGGGCTTGTAGCGTTTCCTACTGAAACTGTCTATGGAATTGCCTGCCGGGTTAAAAGTGATTCGTTAGCCAGGCTCGATAATCTCAAAGGTCGAACCACCGGCAAATACTACACTTTGCATATTGGTCAAAAGAGCGATGTCGGTAATTATGTACCCATCATTGGACTGAAGGCTCAAAAACTGATTCAAAACGCCTGGCCCGGGCCTTTGACCATTGTATTCGAATTGGATAAGGAGGACATCGACGAACAGCATAAGAATCTCGAAGGAGAAGTTTTTGAAAGCCTGTACAAAGATCATTCCATAGGTATTCGCTGTCCTGACAACACAATAGCCGCAATGTTGTTGCAGCAAATGAGTATTCCCGTGGTTGCGCCAAGTGCTAACATAACGGACAGCCCGCCCGCGGTCGATGCCGGTCAGGTTCTTGATCAGTTATCAGATCGAATCGATTTGCTGCTGGACGCAGGTCCGTGTAAATACAAGCAAAGCAGTACGGTTGTTAAGATAGGTAAAAAGGACATGAGGATATTGAGGCCTGGTGTATATTCACAGGCGGAATTGGAAGCGTTATCGCAGCTTCAGTTTTTATTTGTTTGTACAGGCAATACCTGTCGAAGCCCGATGGCTGAGGGAATATTTCGAAAATATTTGGCAGAAAAATTACAATGCAATGTTGACGGCCTCGACAAAATGAGTTATAAAGTTGGCTCGGCTGGCATTATTGGTTCAGTTGGATATCCTGCAACTGCTGAAGCGGTGACCGCTTGTGCCGCTTTGGGAGTAGATATAAAAGCTCATAGGAACAAGGGATTGTCCAGAGAGCTTATCGAAGCAAGTGACATTATATTCGCAATGGAGCAAATACACCGGGGCAGAGTTATTATTCTTGATCCGAAGGCGGCGAATAAGTGTTTTTTATTAGCGGGTAATACGGGAATTCCTGATCCGATAGGTCAACCACAACAGTCTTATGATAAGTGTGCGAAATTAATTGAAAGAGCCGTGCAAAAAAGGATTAGTGAGCTTGTGATATGAAAATTGCAGTTGGAAGTGACCATCGGGGCTTCGATATCAAACAGCAAATTATGGCCATAGCTACTGAGCTTGGCCATGAGTGTATCGATGTCGGCACCGGCAATAACAATCCTGTTGATTACCCTGACTTAGCGTATTTGGCCGCGACAGCGGTATCCAAAAAGGAAGCCGACAGGGCTATTCTAACTTGTGCAACCGGGATCGGAATGAGTATGTCCGCAAACAAAGTAAAAGGAATCAGGGCTGCCCTGTGTCACGATGAATTAACTGCTCAAATCTCGCGTGACCACAACAACTCAAATGTCCTGTGCTTATCGGCGGACCAGGTTGGAGTCGTATTGCTGCGAAAAATGGTAGAAGTTTGGCTTAGCACCGAATTCAGCGGCGGAAGGCATGAAAGAAGAGTAAGAAAAATAGCGGCCATTGAAGAAGGCAAAGATCCCAGAGAAATATAGAATGGCCGACTTATAGTTTGTAGTTGGTAGGGTGGGCAGGGAGGCCTGCCCTATATTTCTGATTCAATTCTAAATAAAAATCCTGCACCAAGTCACTTGCCGGGCAATCACAACCTCAGGGGTGGTATCTTGATCTGAAGATGATTCTGCAATTTATTTCTCAAATCTCTCGCTACATCCGGGAATTCCCTGATGACATTCCTTAACTGGTCCGGATCGGTTCTCAAGTTATAAAGGCAGGGCCCTTTGCCGGCATTTTTACCTCTGACGTTTTGGAAGTAGTGCCAATCCTGATTATGAATTGCTCCGAATGCGTTGAAGACCGTGTAAACATTATCATGGAGCGATGGAGCCTGGCCTGTTATGAGCTTCCAAATATTTTGTCCATCCATATTCCTGTAATCGTTAATACCGAGCATCGCGAGGAATGTGGGCATGAAATCGACGGCGCTGACAAGTCCTTCAATGCGCTTGCCGGCGAACTGCTTGTCAGGATGTTTTATAATTAGCGGAATATGCGTGACACATGCGTTCAGAAGTGCCGGTGTTTTCTGTACACAACCTTGTTCACCCAGATGAGTGCCGTGGTCGGTTGAAAAAACGATAATCGTGTTATCCATCAGGCGCAGTTCTTCGACTCTTTTCAAGAGGCGGCCGATACAATAATCACTGAATGTCACTTCCGCGGCGTAAAGGTCCCTGATAATCGGCAAATCATCGGGCCGAATGTCGGCGGTCTTGACTCCGTAACCGAACAAATATCTCTCGTACGGATATTCATCCCTGTACATTTTCTGGAATCGCGGCGGCGCATCCCACGGTTCATGGGGATCGAACATGTCGATCCAGAGCATAAACGGCTTACTGCCGGTGTTTTGCCCGAGCCAATTCATCGCTTCGCTGCAGGATCGGGTGCAGAAGTAATCTTCCTCGCTTTGTCTGTCCTGCGTATTCATTAGGTATTGACGCATATTTGTATCGTAGCGCTGGTTCCATAAATGCTCGGGCATATGTTTTTTCGGATCGAACTTGTCTTTCGGTCCGCTTTTCCATCTGTCGGTTTCCTGCCCTCGCACCCAATGCCATGAATGAAAACCGCGATGAAAATTATAATTGGCCTTGAAATGATGATATGTATCGACAATAAAACCGGTAGTAACACCGTGCTTGCTCAGCACTTGGGCAAAGGTAATGTCATCCTCGCCGAGGGGCTGCCACTTTGCCGTGGGAAGGACGCTTTTGCCGGTATGATAAACCCTTCGGCAGGGAATTGTGGGCAGTCCTTCGGCGGTGACATCTGTGAACAATGTCCCTTCTTTTGCAAGCCGGTCAAGATTAGGCGTTTTGATGCGCGTGCTCCCGTAACAACCGAGATGGTCCGCCCGCCAGGTATCGGCGATGATAACGATCATGTTGAGCCCGTTGGGTTTTGCGCTCGTGGGAATCCTGGGGGTCTGCTTTACGGAGCTTTTTAAATCTCCGCTCCATACGGGCATTTTCGGATCATTCTTTTTCGTTTTCTGTGTGCCGCCGGCAACTACGTTCATGGCGGCCATTGCCGTTGCAGATGCGATAAAATTTCTTCGAGTCAACAGGTTCTTATTTTCCTTCGTCACGAGGGAAGGTTTCTCTTTTTCCGAGTCCTGTTTTGTGCCTGCCATAATTCTTCTCCTTGCAAGAGCTTGTGAACATTGAGCCGATTACAGGCCGAAAGCTTAGGAAGAATGTTGCGGCTTAAGACACAACAGAGTTAGACCTTGGCGGTGACTCGTTTAGGCTTGGTCGGGATGGTTTTTAGTGCCGCCTTGATTCTTTCTTTGCCTGCCTGGGTCTTGCGGCGTAACTTTTCCGTGGGACTGCTGCCTATCGCACGCAATTTGTTGTATCTATTGTCAAGCAGATTATCAATCTTTGTCCGCTTCAGGTCCCGTAGCGTTTTTACGATATATTTCTCGACGTTATAAACGGTGTCGTGCAGATTACGATGAGCGCCGCCGAGCGGTTCAGGGATCACGGCGTCAACCAGGCCGAGCTTATGTAAATCCTTGCTGGTCAATTTAAGCGCCTCTGCGGCTTTTGGCGCCTGCGAGCCGTCACGCCACAGAATCGCGGCGCAGCCTTCGGGTGATATCACCGAATAATATGCGAATTCAAGCATTGCCAGCCTGTCACCAACGCCTATTCCAAGAGCGCCACCGGAACCGCCTTCTCCAATGACAATACAAATTATCGGCACCTTTAGCCGGGGCATCTGGTTCAGGTTGACCGCGATTGCCTGGGCCTGACCTCGCTCTTCGGCGCCAATGCCCGGATAGGCTCCAGGCGTGTCGATTAGTGTGACGATAGGGATGCCATACTTTTCGGCAAATTTCATCTTGGCCAAAGCCTTGCGATATCCCTCGGGATTGGGGCATCCGAAATTACAGGCAATCTTCTGCTTTGTGGTTTTGCCTTTGTTTTGGCCGACGACCAGCACTTTCTCCCTGCCGATTTGGCCGAGGCCTGTTACGAGCGCGCGGTCGTCGCCGAAGCATCTGTCGCCGTGCAATTCGCGAAAATCCTTTACCATTAAGTTGAGGTAGTCGGATAGAAGCGGTCTGTTCGGATGGCGTGCCACCAGAACCGTTTGCCAGGCAGTAAGATTCGAATAGATCGTTTTTAGCTCATCGACCTGCTGCCGCTGTAGCTTGCGGATTTCAGCCGAATAGTCGATACCTTTTGTAGAGCTGAGTTTCCGCAGCTCTTTCATCTGGCGATCAAGTTGAGCTACCTTTTCCTCGAATTCGAGGTGGTCACCGTTGCTTAGACTGCTATCTGGTATTTTAGTTATTTTAGTATCTCGTTTTGACATAAGTACGCGACGAGTATATATCACCATCAGGGCGAATCTTATCTGAAAGCCAGAATATTATCATTTTAATGGCACAAATAAAAGAAAAAAATTGACATCTGTGTGGCTGTACAGTACTTTTTAGCAGAATCTGTTCTGGGACATATTTTCGTAAGGTCTTGTATATGAAGGACTTAAAACAAGTAACTGTTATAGGGTTAGGGCTTTTGGGGGGATCTATTTCTTTAGCAGTTTTACGCTCTTTCGCCTGGGTCAAAGTAGTAGGTTATACGCACCGCTGCTCCACTCGCGCTAAAGCCAGAGAATTAGCAGTGGCAAGCGAAGTCGTTGACGATATATGTCAAAGCGTCTCCGATTCGGACCTTGTTATCCTTGCTACGCCCTTATGTACGTTTGAGAAAACCTTCGCCGAGATTGCCGATGCACTCCCGGACGGTTGTATTGTTACTGATGTCGGATCGACAAAGGTTCTTCCGCACCGCTGGGCGGCCGGGAAGCTGCCGAAGAAGGTGCACTACGTCGGCTCACATCCGATTGCTGGCTCAGAACAAAGAGGCGTGGAATTCGCAAGAGATGACTTATTCGACCAGGCGATGTGCATCTTGACAACGACTGAAAAAACGAATCGACAGGCGGTGCAAGTCCTTAAGAAGTTCTGGTCGGGGCTCGGATGCTTTGTGAAAGTAATGAAGCCGGCCGAGCACGATAGAGTCTTTGCCAACGTAAGCCATCTGCCGCATCTGATGGCCGCGGCATTGATCAATGCCAACAGCAGCAAAGATTTGAAATTCGCAGGTAAAGGTTTCATGGATACATCGAGAGTAGCATCGGGGCCGGCTAATATCTGGGCTGACGTACTGCTGACAAATGCGTCCAATGCTACCAGGGGTATCGATAAGGTCATTACCGAACTAACTAAACTCCAAAAGGCTATCAAGGGCGAGAATAAGAGAGAAATCGAAAAGCTGCTCGAAAAAGCGAGAGACAAACGGGCGGAACTGATCAATTACAAGATTAAGAAGAAGGAAATGATATCGTGAAGCAATGGCGTGTTGAGGTCTTTAATCGTTCGGGTTTTTCGGATGTTCAAGGCAAAAGCGTACTGGAAGACATTCAGGAGTTGGGCATCAATTCTGTGCAGGTGGTTCAATCGGCGAAGGTCTTTCTTATCGAGGCGGACTTCGACAAGGATTTTGCCCAGCGTCTGGCGCGAGAGCTTCTGGCCGATCCGGTCTGCGAAGAGTATTATGTCGGCAGGAGCGGCCCGCCGGCCGGACTGGCGAAAGCAACGCTTATCGAGGTACACCTGAAAAGCGGAGTAACCGATCCGGTCGCCGAATCTGTTATGGCGGCGATTGCCGATATGGGAGTCAAAGTTCATAACGTCCGAACCGCTCGAAAGTATGTCCTGCTGGGCGAGATCTCGCAACGCCAGACCGATACGATTGCGAAGAAAATCTTAGCGAACGATTGTATAGAAGATTGCGTTATCGGCAACGAGGCCGAGCCCCCGAGCCCGCATCTGAAACCATACGAATTGCAGATTGTTGAATGGCCCATACGTGACCTTGACGATGATGCTCTTATCGCTCTTAGCAAAGAAAAAGACCTGTTTCTGAATCTCATCGAGATGCGGACGATTCAGGAACATTATCAGCAACTCGACAGAGAACCTACGGATATCGAGCTGGAATCGATTGCCCAGACCTGGAGCGAGCACTGCGTGCACAAAACGCTCAAAAGCTCTGTTGAATTGTCAATCGATGGTGAGCAGGTGCATTTTGACGATTTGCTGAAAGAAACCGTGTTCAAGGCCACTAAGCAGCTCGATAAGGACTGGTGCATATCTGTCTTTGCCGATAACGCCGGAGTTGTTGAATTCGATGAAGACTCTGCGGTTTGCTTCAAGGTCGAAACCCATAACCACCCATCGGCGCTCGATCCTTACGGCGGCTCGGCTACAGGCATCGGCGGCGTGATTCGCGATCCCATGGGGACCGGCCTGGGTGCCAGACCTATCGCCAATACGGACATCTTTTGCTTTGGCGAGCCTGATAAGAAGCTCGAAGATATCCCCAAGGGAGTCCTGCATCCGAGACGGATTATGAAAGGTGTTGTGGCGGGCGTTCGCGACTACGGCAACAGAATGGGAATTCCGACGGTCAACGGCGCGATTTATTTCGACGACAGGTACCTGGGCAATCCGTTGGTCTATTGCGGTAACATCGGCCTGATGGATAAGAACAAGTGCTTCAAGAATCCGCAAAGCGGAGACCTGATCATCATGGTCGGCGGCCGAATCGGCAGGGACGGGATACACGGGGCGACCTTTTCGAGCGGCCAAATGACGCACGAACACGAGACGGTCTTTTCCCACGCCGTGCAAATCGGCAATCCGATTACGGAAAAGAAAATGCTGGATGTCCTGGTTCAGGCAAATGAAGCTGGGTTGTATGAAGCAATAACGGATTGTGGAGCCGGTGGTTTGAGCAGTGCGGCGGGTGAAATGGGAGAAGACCTCGGCGCGGAAATCGATCTGGAAAAGGCACCGCTGAAATATGCCGGCCTTAACTATACCGAAATCTGGATCAGTGAAGCGCAGGAAAGAATGGTCATCGCAGTAAAGCCGGAGAATTTAAAAGCCATTACTAAAATCTTCGATGACGAGAACGTGGAGTCGACCGTCATCGGCAAATTCACCAGCGATAAGAAGTTGAAGCTACGTTACAACGGCAAGCAGGTCGGCGAGCTGGATATGGATTTTCTGCACCACGGCGTACCGAAATACTCCCGCAAGGCCGTCTGGGTTGCGCCGAAGCTGGCTGAGCCAAGCGTGCCGGAAAAGGATAACTATAACGATGAGCTTTTGCGGATTCTGTCGTCTTATAATGTTGCAAGCAAGGAATGGGTCATCCGGCAGTACGACCATGAGGTGCAGGGCGGCTCGGTCGTCAAGCCGCTGACCGGCGTTGTTAACGATGGACCGAGCGATGCAGCGGTGATTCAGCCGAAGCTTAATTCGGACAGAGGCCTGGCGATTAGCTGCGGGATGAATCCGCTTTACGGTGACATCGATCCGTACTGGATGGCGCTTGCCGGGATTGAAGAGGCGATAAGGAATCTCGTTTGCGTGGGCGGCCGGGCCGACAGGATCGCTCTGCTGGATAATTTCTGCTGGGGTGACTGTACAAGGCCGGAGACGCTCGGCCCGTTGGTGCGGGCGGCCCAGGCCTGCTACAATGGAGCGATGGCTTTCGAGGCACCGTTTATCTCCGGCAAAGATTCGCTCAATAACGAATTTGCGTGCGAGGACGGCACGCAGATATCCATTCCGTCGACGCTTTTGATAAGCGCAATGTCAATCGTTGACGACATCAACAAGTGTGTCACGATGGATGTCAAGAAGGCTTCCAATCTGCTGTTTATCGTGGGCGAGACGAAAAACGAATTAGGCGGCTCGCACTATTATAAGATTAACGGCCACATCGGAGCCAACGTGCCGAAATTAGACCTCGGAAAAGCTCCGAAAATCGCCGCGAAAATTTCAGCCGCGATAGCCAAAGGTTTTGTAGTCAGTTGCCACGACTGTTCCGAGGGCGGCCTGGCTGTGGCCCTTGCGGAGATGGCCTTTGCCGGCGGGTTCGGGATCGAGGCGGACTTGAGCGGCCTGCCGACCGGCAAGGATTGCAGCCGCACCGACGCCCAGCTTTTCAGCGAATCGAATTCTCGATACATTGTGGAAGTGACGCCGGACAAATATGACGCTTTTGCTAAGTTAATGCTAAATCTGCCGTTCGGCCAGATCGGAAAAGTGACGGAAGATAAAACGCTCGTCATCAAGGCACAGGACGGCGAAACTGTTATCGAATCGGACATCGTGACACTCAAGCAGGCGTGGCAGAAAACGTTTGACTGGTAGGGGCAACCCCATGTGGTTGCCCAGGGCAGGCTTTTAAAAATAAGAAAAGAAGGCATGAGATGAAAGTAGTAAAGGCGATAGTTTTGCGGGCAGCGGGTATCAACTGCGATATGGAGACCGAATATGCGCTGGAGCTGGCGGGAGCGATGGCGCAGCGTACGCACATAAACAGAATCATCCGGGATAAAACGCTGCTGGACGAGTTCCAGATAATAGTATTTCCCGGCGGGTTCAGCTACGGCGACGACGTGGCTGCCGGCAAGATCCTCGCGAACCAGATTGTGAATCATCTTTTCGAGCCGGTCCAGAAATTCGTAGAGGATGGCAAACTTGTGCTCGGAATCTGCAACGGTTTTCAGGTGCTGGTCAAGACGGGAATCCTGCCGGGTGACAATTCGGCCGGCGGGCAGGCAAACGTCACCATCACAAATAACGACAGCGGAAAATTCGAGGACAGGTGGGTTTATCTTGCCCCCCAGGGCGATAAGTGCGTTTTCATCGAGCCCGGCCGGCAAATCTATCTACCAATCGCGCACGGCGAGGGCAAGGTTGTCACCGATGATGAAGCGACGCTGGATGAGCTGCGGTCCGGCGGACACATCGCGTTCAAATATGTCGATAAAGACGGCCAGGATGGTGACTATCCCGTAAATCCGAACGGGTCGACGGATTCGGTCGCGGGCCTGACGGATACGACCGGCAGGGTGCTCGGACTGATGCCGCACCCGGAGCGGTTCGTTAGGCCGACTCAGCATCCGCACTGGTCCCGGCTCGGCGCCGGACTTAAGCCTGATGGGACGACCATTTTCAACCATGCTGTCAAATATGTCCGTGAGCATCTTTGACCTTTAATTGTTGACATCGAAAAGCCCGGAGTTCAGGTGTCACTCGTGCCGATAAAGCCACACGCGGAGAATGCGGGGGACATCCGGATTGGCATAGACATCGCTCGTATTCGGAGGCAGCTTTGCCTGCCAGTGCGCGCCTGTTTCATCGCCATTTAGGCATCGTCCCGGAATCCACTTGCCGTGCTCGTATCGGCCATCCCATACCTGCGCGATGGCGGCGTTTTTCGGGCCCGGCGAGGCCGCGCCAAAGTGGATGGAGAAGTAGTTGCCCGCGAGCAGAAATTCATCAGGCCCGGTGTTAATAATCAGGCCGAAAGCCATCTTGTCGCCGGCTTTGCCCCTGCCTGCGTATTCGATATGGGCGCGATAACCGCCGAGATCGATTTCGGTACCTTTCTCCTCCGTTTTCTGCTGAAGAACGCCGACCATTTTGCCTGTGCCGTTATATTTTGTAATCAGGGGCGTAAGTTGGGCGAGGATATTGTAACTTTTTATGAGCGGATGGTCGGTGGATATATCTTCGATGCCGAATGGGGCAAAGCAGATTGCATCGTGTCGGGCAAAGGCCCAAAATGCGTTTCGGGCGGCTTCCGGCCCTTGTCTGGCTTCGGGAATCAGCAGCGCATTTCCGGAGCGGGTATAGCTTTCGCAGACAGTCTTGAAATCGGTAAGGTAGATATCCGGGGCATAGATGTCGATCTCGGGAGCTGCGGCGCGCCATATATCCATTACTTTTGAAACGGGCCCGCCCGATGGGTATTTGCCCGGTTCCTGACCATCGTGCTGGATTAGCCAGGCGTTTACGAACATAGGCAGGGGGTATTTGGCCTTGCCGGTTTTTGCCGCATGGCCGATATATTTGGCGATATGCCAAGCCATGAAAATCTCATCCGCTTCGGGGCCCGTGCCGAAGACCTCAGACCATGAGCCGGAACTTTTCGAGCCGGCGGTTTCCCATATCTTCCGCAATTCGGGAATCAGTATATCTTTGTGAGCTGCTAGGTAGTCCGTCAGTTCGGACGGTACGGCACCGGCGAAAACTTCGTTGGCGTGGGGCGAGAAGTCCCGGGAGCTGCCGAGAAGGCCCGTTTCGTTCTCGATCTGCATCATGAGAACGGTGCCGTGGACTTCGTCGATCCGGCGGATATGGCGCATAAGCGCTTTAAAAGCGCGGGCGTCGGCTTTCATTGCCTCGGCGCAGAGGGGAGAGACGGCCCCTGTGATCCGGCCGGATTTGTCCTGCGCACGCGGGAATCGCGCCACGTCCTTCTTGACCCACGTCGGAATGTAGGTGGACCATGCGTTTTTCCACGAGGCAAACCACAGGAATACGAGGCGAAGATTATGCCGGCGGGCCTGCTCGACGAGGCCGTCCACGAGCGAAAAATCGAACTTTCCCTCCTCTGACTCGACAAGCTCCCACGAGACGGTTGCCAGAACGGTGTTTAGGTTGATAGCGACCAGCTTGTCCCACATCGGCTCCATATATTCCAGGCTGGAGGCGCTGGAATTGTGCAGCTCCCCGGCCAGCATCAAAAAAGGCTTGCCGTCCACGATAAGTTGAGTCGCGGGGCCCTTTTTGTTAAGATGGGGAATATGAGGGGACACGGAAAGATTTACTCCGGCACGGCTTGCGGATGGCAATAACAGAGATACAGCACAGATGACAAATATGAATGCTTTCGATCCGGCAGAGATAGAAAAACGGCTCATCCGGTTAATGGGCAAGCAGCCCGGACGAATCGGTGCGTTAGCATTGTTTCGAAATTGGCTTTGATTGGCTTTGTTTTTTCGGTGACCGAAGGCGTGGTTCATGTTCATAATCCTTTGTTATAAAGAAGTTTACATTCATTTATGCCTTTTTGAAATTGGCTTTGTTTTTTCAAATAGACTCATAGCCACGAAGGCTCTCTGGATTTACTAATTACAATTTACTATTTACTCAAACTGACCGATTCGCGCTGTCATCCCTGCGAAAGCAGGGATCCGGGAATGTAACGGATGTAGTGGATTCCCGCTTTCGCGGGAATGACAAGCCGTGTTATGTTGTTGTTATTGAACAACTTACCATATTATTCGGCTAAAAATCGGTCAGTTTGAATATTTACTATTTGGCCATTCATTCCTTCCGCTATACGCTGTACGCAATTAATCATTCTACATTCTCAATTCTCAATTCAGAATTCAAAGCACGACATACGATATACTACACACTATTCGTATGTTAACTGTATATTATAACATATCGCATGTTTGATGTCAAGTGAATTATCGGCGATATGGAAAAATATAATAACCGGTTATGAACGCTGATAAAAGCCGTTTTATACCAATTGTGATTAAAATCTGCGCCTCTGTCATCTCGACCGGAGGGCTGCGGAGCGGCCTGAAGTGGAGAGATCTGGCTGCGAACGAAAAGCAAGTTCAGTCTGAATCCAGATTTCTCGACTCCGCTTCGCTGCGCTCGAAATGACACGAACAAGCGCATTGATTATGCACAATTGGTATTATAGGAAAAATGATAAAAAATCCGGCTCATCCCTTTAATACACAGCCCGGCCTGATATCTGTTTGTATTTAGTAAGTGTGCTTGTAGTGAGGGGATTTTACTCAGTAGCGGCGATTTGCTTTTTGCTCAGACTCCGGATTAGAGGGAAAAACTGGATTTTCGCATTCACTGGAATGACAAAATGTGAAATTTACTTTTTAGAAACGGCACTATGCTGGTATGTCACGGTCAAGCAAACGGATTGCAGGTATTACTGGGAATTGGCGGTTACCGGCGAATCTTTATCAGCGATAGCGGCTAAGGCGGCGGACATGTTATCGACAAAAACGAAAATCTCGCTAAGACCCGCTACGACAAAAATACACTTGGTGATGGTGCTGATATTGCAGAGAATAAGTTTGCGCCCGGCATTCTCCAGCATGTCCCGCAATATTAAGAGATTGCTGATGTTCCAGGAGTTTATGATCTCGACTTTGGAAAAGTCGACGATCACATCGAATTGGTCATTATTATTGATTGTTTCATTGAGATTTTTAAGTTCGTCCGCTCTTTCCGGCCCGTCTGAAGGCAGTTCAGCAACAATGATATTTTCAGATAGATTTCGAATCCCCATTTCAGACTCTTTCCATTTATCTATATCTTTCTGTGTGTTTGAAGGTTGTATCGGAATAAGTTTTGGCGGGGTTAAATAAAAAATTGATGTATCGAACAGATTCTGCATAGTTGTTGAGTAGGTTATTTGTTATCGGCCGCAGATATGATGTCTATCGCGTTTATGCAGATATGAAATCTTTGCTTCAGCCGGTTCGATTCCTTAGTATTGGCCCGAGGGAACCGCCATTCGCGGTCATTTTTCCGGATAGATTCGCACTTCAGTGCGTTCGGCCGCCATCGCTACGGCCTGTGGTATATCCATATAACGCAGCACGTTAAGAAATACCGGGCCGTCACGGTGTGAGCCGGGTAGGTGCCGCAAATCGAGTCCGGCAATGTCAGGCTCGAATAGTGATGCGTAGAGCACGATGCCCGCTGCAAGACGCTGTCCTTTAAGGGCGACTGGCACGTCATTAAGCAATTCGATTTGGCCCGCGGCCTGAATCGCCCGCCGGACGTCCCAAACCCTCATGCCGTCCAGTGTCTGGCCGAGCAGCATAAATCGCCGGCGGATTTGTGTTTGTTTTCGCTCGTCCGGATTCCATGCCGTCAATCCAATCCCGCGAGGGGCCGCGTATGCCAGTACTGAGTTGTTGTCCTTAAGTGTCTGTCGGATGTGGTTGAAGTTCTCTTCGTTCGGATCGGGCAATGTTTCGTCTTCGAGTTCATCGGCAAAACCGATACGCATCGCGGCCAGCCACTGCTTCCATTCCTGCTCGTCCGGCACGTTCAGCACGACCTGCTCGGGGCGTTCGATTCCGGGTCGGTGTGCTAAATATAAGCGCAGCCGGACATGCGGCTGACTGGTGAAGTCGAAGACAGTCAAACGAATGCCGTGCCGTTCGGCTGAGAATACCTGTCTGACATTTAGCGGGCCGGCCTGCTCTTGCGTCGGCCAGCCGCCGAATGATTTTTCCCGGAGCGTTTTGAGCAAGGCCCGGCGCTGCTGGGCCGATTGCGGCGAGAATGGTTGCTGGTTCTTTGGAACGAACGATTCGTGTATCCGTGTATTAATCTCGTCGGCCGGCAGCTCTTTGAAGACCTTTAGCTGCTCCGGCTCGAAAAACTTTACGGCGGGCTTATCAATCAGTGAGCTGTCATCCTTAAGGAAACGATTGAACCACACGAAAGCATGAATGCGCAGCTCTTGCGTGTCCTTGTGCGGGCCCTCGGTAATGTTCAGGCCGAAGTTCTTCTCGGCGCCGTACAGCCGGTAAATATTCCGAACCTTCTCGTGCAGGCGGGTAACCCCGTCCAGCGGGAAAATCGTGTCCTTGTCGCTGTTCGATATCAGCAGCGGCCGGGGTGCTACCAGCGCGGCTACGAGTGGATAATCCCAGCCGAAGGTGTTGACTATGTACATGCAGTCGCAGTGACCCTCGACACAGCCGTCAACGACGTGGTTTTGAAGGTCGGTGATTCCGGCAACGGGTACGGCGGCTTTGATGCGGTCGTCGAGCGCCGATATCCACCAGCTATACGCGCCGCCACCCGAGCGTCCGGTGACACCAAACCGGCTGGCGTCCACTTCTTTGCGCGTTTGAAGATAGTCCAGTGCGCGGATGCAGTTCCACGCCTCGACTCCTGCGGGCGTGTAGCCCCGGCTGTTCCACCACCACATTTTGTACCGGTAGGTGCCGTGATGAATCCCTTCGATTTCGCCTAATTGCAGAGTATCGATTACCAGGCAGACATATCCGTGCCGTGCAAACCATGCCGGATGGTGCTGGTAAGCCGTTTTGCTACCGTAGCTGACGTTTTCCTTCTTGACGCGAGCGTGGCCGCATACATAGAGAATCGTCGGTGCGGGTTTTTCGAGGCCTTTGGGAATATACAGATTCCCCGTGACGTAAAGACAGGGACTCGATTGAAAGTGAATATTCTCGACGGTGAACTGCTCGTGCTCGATCTTGCCGGTGACAACCGGTTTGAGGTCTGTCTTTTCGGGAAGGGGCATTAGTCCGAGCATCTCGAAAAGTTGCTCTCGATAGACCTTTCGCTTTGCCTGCCAGTCTTCGAGCGTTTTGATATCAGTCAGGCATCGGTCGCGGAGCCTGGCTGTCTCTGCCCGGAAGTAGTCGGCGAGCATGGCGTCGGCACGGCCTGGGCCGATGGCCGACCGCTCTGAAGCATAGCATGGGATTTGAATGTATATCAGCGTAATTATGATGCAGGTTAAGATTAAATTTACCGCTGGAAGATGCGAGGTATAGTTTCCAGCTTGAGATTTTTGCTTTGTAGTGGTTTGCTTGAACATTTTGACCTTTCAGGATGACAGCCATTGGTTAAGGTTTTCTTTGACGAACTCGTCATCAGTCAGATACGGATAGTCGCGGATGATGCTATCGATTCGCTCGGCCTGGCCAGGTGACAACCGCTCGTCGGGATCGAGTGTGTTGATGTCTTTTAAAAGTCCCTGTCGCTTCAATACGTAAGAGATGCCGGAAATGCAGCCCCGGAATTGATTTTCGGCGTCGAAGATTGCCTTGTTTGCCAGCGTCAATTGGCCTGCTAATGTGAGCAAATCATGCGGGACCGGCGTGTTGTTTTCGCGAATTGCTTTTACACGAGCCAGATGTTCGACCGCTTTTTTCGTCCAGCATGCCCACTGGCCCAGCAGACCGCCGACGATGCTGAGGGAGACCGGCCGGCCGCTGATGTTGAATTCGTGCCGTGTGAGCAAATCGAGAATAATGTTGTCATCGTTGCCGGTATAAAGGGCGATCTCGCCGGCCCGGCCGGAACGGGCAACAGCTTCGAGCACGTCGAGGCTCTGGTATCGGTTGAACGGAGCGATTTTTATGCCGAGGACATTCGGTATCGTTACGAGCTTTTGCCAGAACTCAGCAGGCAGAGTCATTTTGCTGATTGTCTGCTGCAAGTAGAATCCCATAATTGGAATAACCTCGGCCACCTGGCGGCTGTGATCGATTAATTCGTCGATGGACTTTCCCTTAAGTGCAGTAAGTGAAAGCAGTCCGAGATGATAACCAAGCTCCCGTGCTAAGCTTGCTTCCTGTACCGCCTGTTTCGTATCGCCCACGATCCCGGCAATCATTATCGGCTCGCCGCTGGCGGCAGAAGCGGTGAATTGCCGGGCCGTCTCAATCGCCAGCTCCAGCACGGGACGATACAAGCCGATCTTCGGCTCGTGGATGGAAAATTGCGTCGTGTGGACGCCGACCGCCAGACCGCCGGCACCGGCCGCCAGGTAGTAGCGCGTAAGCGCTCTTTGGTGGCGCTCATCGATTCGATTGTCACTCTGCAAAGCCAGCGGATGGGCGGGAATCACACAACCGGAGCGGAGCTGATTGACGATAAGCGAATCCAGCATAAAATAATGCTCCTAAAATTTGCCGTCACGTATGCCGTATTTGGTCGGCTTGTTCAGCGTCTTTTTCCCGGCGGCCACCCATTTGGCGATCATGGAGACCATTTGCTCAATCGTTGTCTGAGGAGGCCCGAACGTGCTGAAGGCATAGGAAGCGTCCGAGAGCAGGGCGGATGGAGCCTCACGTGAAACGAATTTCGGTTTTTTGTCGAGTGCCTTGCCGATTAGTTCAGCGAGTCTGCGAATCGGGATTGTCTCCGGCCCGGTGACATTCAGCACGGCCGGCGGCGATTTGGCGAGAGTAATCGCTCGGATGATATAATCGTTGGCGTCCCTCTGCCAGATTAGGTTTACTGCACCCATTGTCAAGTCGATAGGCTTGTCGTTCAATATCTTGAAGGTCAGATCGACAATAATGCCGTATCGAGGCTCGTTGGAGTAGTTGAGCCGGACCAGTGTCACGGGCGTTTTATAAAGCTGGGAGAAATACTCGAACATCCTTTCCCTGCCGAGACACGACTGGGCGTATTCTCCGACCGGTTCGGGCGTGGTCTCTTCGGTTGCTCCGCCGCCGGTTGTCTCAACGAGAGGATAAACGTTGCCGGTCGAATAAACGACGATTCGCGAGTTCTTGTAATGCCTTGCGACGAGTGTGGGCACATAACTATTCATTGCCCATGTCAACGGCTGATTGCCGGTTGAGCCGAACTTCATGCCGGCCAGAAAGAATACATTTTCCACATCGGGTAGTTTGCGGTAGTGCGATTCATTGAGCAGGTCGGCCTCGATGGTTTCGACTTGTGCCTGCTCGATCCTGCTGCGGACCTCCTTGTCGCTGAATCGCGAGACGGCGTAGATTTTCTTGCCGGGCGATGCCTTCTTGAGCATCATCGCCAGCGTCGGCCCCATTTTTCCGCCGGCACCAAGTACGACGATGTCACCAGCGATGCCGGCGACGATTTTTTTTGTTGCCTCGGTTGGTTCGCTGAGAATATCTTCCAGGCCGTTTTCGTCTATTGCGGATATATCAATCATAGCGTAACCTTCCAAAGCTCATTAGCTCAATGTAAGCACCAAACGCATCAGGACCCGCACGGCCATGAGCACGACCACCAGCAAGCCCAGGCCGCCCAGAACATTCAGGATTACCGTATTTCGCCGGTTGCCCATAATGTCTTTTCGGTTGGCCAGCCAGAGTATCGTCACGGCCATCAGCGGATTGCCGAGGACAGTCAGCGCCTGGCCGAAGATAATGAGCTTGACCGGTTTCTGGCCTGTTCTCAGTGCCAGCATTGCGACGACCATACCGGCAAGCATAACCAGGACCGTAAAACGCCGGGGCCATCGGTCGCTGAGTTTTGGCGGTTTGCCGATGCCGTCGGCCAGGATGCTGCCGCCGATCATCGCGTTGATAAGGAACGGATTCATCGCCACCGCAAACAGGCCGACACAGAAAAACACGTACGCGAACGAGTGGAGCAGGGGCCGCAGAGATTCCGCCAGCACACTGATATCATCCGCAGGTTTACCTGGAATGACCTTAGCGGCTGTAATCATGATAATCGCGCTAACGCCGGTGAGGACGCAAACGCCCGTGATCGAATCGCCAATGCCCCGGCTGTAATCCTTTATCGTCCAGCCCTTCTCACGAACCAGGTTGCCCTGGTAGAACGCCGCAGCGACCGAGAAAGTTGTCCCCAGCAGCGAAGCAATCAGAATCATCGGGTCCTGGATGCCACCGACGATTTTCCTGGGCACGCTGAGCGATACCCCATCGGGCCAGCTCGGGATAAAGCCCTTGACGATACCTAACAGACTTGGCCGTGCCAGGATCACGTTGATGACAAAGCACAAGAGCATCAATCCCACCATTATCTTCATGGTCCGTTCGAGGAAGCGATAGATCTGTTTTGCCGCGAACAGGAAAATAATAATCAATCCGTTGAATCCTAACAGTATCCAGTGGGCATCGAGCTTCGGGACAAGCGTTTCGGCGGCGGCGGCCACCGCCAGATTATTTGAGAATTGAAACGTGCCGCAAATCAGGGCCAGATTGATGCCGATAACCGCGGCGGCCGGCCGGCCCAGACGCTGGGCGATTAGGGTGCAGGGCGTAGCTCCGCCAACGACGCCGATTCTCGCGGCCGTCGTCATGTACGTGCCCATCAGGATTCCGGTCAGGACGAGCAGCCACAGCAATTGGTATTCGTGGCTGGCCCCGATATTGGCGCTGATCAACAGGCTGCCCGGCCCGAAGACTACGCAGGCGGTAATTAAGGCTGGGCCGATTGACCGCCACCACGAAGGAGTAGTGTCGCGGGCATCTTGCCCGCGATTCGAGGGCGGGACGCCCTCGACACATGAAGCTGCAGTTGGCTCAGCCATAAATTAATTTCCCGTCATGCTAGTCTGCTGCAAGTGCATCTGGTATTCTCTCATCAAGCGATTGGGCAATTTATACCAGATGCGCAGAAGATATGCCAGCTTTTGAATTAAGGCAGAAGCATTTATCGCTTTTTTTTTTGGACTTTGTCCGAGGTCTATTCGCCGGGCGAAGGAACCGAAGCGGTCCAGTTTTCGGGGTCGTTGCCGTAGTCGGTCGGGACCATTCGCATTAAGGCCATGCCGTCGCCGTCTGCTTCGAGGGGCCAGAGATCGACACCACCGGGACAATTCTCCGGATGGGAGCCGTCGCTGTAATTGATCCTGTCGACGCGGATATATTGGCGAACGTTATCCTTGTCTAAGTCGCCCGGCATTCCAAGCTCCAGGCTTTCGCCGGCATTGTTCAGGTTGCCATCGTAGGGGCCGAAAATGATGTCGGCAGGCACGGCCGGGTAGCGCCAGGAAAACGCTGCAGGATGATTGACGACTAAGAGCACGCTGCCGGCGGGGATCGTGACAGGAGCGTAGGCCGGGAAGGTATAATCGACGCCGTTAGTGAACTTCCACGGCTCGCCTTTGGCATAGTCGTATAGCGTTACCGGCTCGGCGCTGATGTTGTGCAGCTCGATGTATTCGTATTGGTCATTGGTATATGAACCGCCATGGGGCCAGTGGGGATTGTACATGATCTTACTGATGATAATTGGGCCGACCTTCGGATACGAATTGGCGGAGCCGGGCGTGTTTTCTTCCATTGCTACAAAGTTATAATTGCCGGTGCTGGATATAAAGTAACGCCCGAAGGAGACTCCGGTTTCCGAAGCGCCGAAATCCTCCACCGTGCGATAGCCTGTCAATATGCTGTTTTTTGTTGAGCTCAGGTACAATTGTTCGCCGTTCTCACTCATGGCGAACGGCTCATAAGAAGCCGGGTCATTCTCATTGCCGAAGTTCAGATCCTCATATAAAACAAGGTATCCGTTCGGACCAATCGTTGTTCCGTTGGCAATTTTGTATTTGAAAATATCTTTTTTGCTATCGCTTAAGAACCAGCCGCCAATGTCAATCGCAGTCCCGGTAGTGTTATGTAATTCTATCCAGTCCGAAGCTTCAGCATGTGCGTGGGCCAGGACCTCGTTAATCACTACAGCGCCGGGGTTGGGTATTATGCCGTTGTCATCGGAGCCCGGCGAGCCGCCCGCGTAAGCGCTCGGGCGCCAGGAGTCTTTTTCTCCCCAACTGTTCGGGTCGGGATTCATTGAATCGATGATCGTCAGCGAAAAACCTTCGCCATCGGTAATCGAGCGCCAGCCATTTTCATAGCGGAAGTTTAGAATCATCCTGCCGATAGCATCGACCAGTTCGATCCTTTCACCGGCATTGTTAAGTTTGCCGGAGTATTGGCCTGCTATATTGACATTTGTGCCGTATTGTGCTTCGAAGATGCTGCGGTTCTGGACGACGACAGTATATTCACCGGCGGCAAGCTCGATGCCTGGGAAGGTAAAGTCTATGCCGTTAATGAAGCTGACCAGATTCAGATTGATTGTCTCGGAGCCGATATTCTGTAGCTCGATGAACTCTTCGTTCGGATCAGGCGGGTTATACATTATCTCGGTAATGCGTAGATTCTCCGCTACGGGTCCTACGGCAAAGACCGCTTCGTTCAGGGCGCTCCACTCATCGCCGCTCAATACCCTTGCCTTGACCTGAACGCTATGGTTTAGTGTAATTGGGCTGGTATATTCCAAAACACCGTCCGGTTCGCTATCGTCGGAATCGTCTCCGCTCGCGGTAAGCTCGGCGGAGATAAGAAAATCTGAGCTTGTGGTGGAGCTGTTCATGGCGTGGATGGCCAATAAATTGTCGCCCTGCTTTAGGTTGTCGAGAAATTCAGAAATATCGATGCTCTCTAACAGTATCGCCGCCGAATCGGAATGGCTGGTGCTGGCCCTGGAGTCCCAGGCCGGCGTGCCGTCGAAATTACGCCTTGCTACTTCGACGCCGTTAATGTAAGCGACAAAACCGTCATCGTACCTGACGTTCAGCGTCAAAGAAGTGTAGTCGGCATCGATTGTGAAAGGAATGCGGACGTAACACGTGGCGTTCCTGGCATACATCTGTTCTCTGAGATCAAGAGTGAAGAAGTCCTGGTAGCCCGAGGTTCTCTCGAATCCGACGCCGCCCGGGCTGCCTATGCAGGGTAGCCATGCCGAATCATCGAAAACTCCGCCGCCTTGCCATTCGTCGACGACCGGGCCGGCTGGAACGATTGCCCGCTTATCGGCATCCTCAGGCACCAGGGCGTCCGCCTGTTGTGATGTGCCCGGGGCCCGAGGGTCGGAGCCGTCGAGCGTGTAGAATATCGTGCCGGCAGGGGCGGTCATCGAGAGCAAATCGCCGTCCGAAATTTCACCGCCGTGCTGATACGCTCCGTTTATGTGAAAGACCGGCGCACCGACATTCGGATACCAATCATCGGATTGAATCTGGCCGAGCACAACCTGAGTCCGCAGCGGAAAACCGTAGGCATCATAATCATTAATAATGCGGTCAATTTCAGGCCACCAATGGTCGTCTTTCGTATAAGGCCTCGATCTTTTTGAGTCACCCCATCTGGCCGACTCGGCAATAATAGCCGTTTCGATTTGTTCGGCCCGCTCCAATAAACGCGATGTTGACTGGCCCGGGGTCAGCAATCCATCGTTGAAGAAGTACTTATGTGCACGGTCGGCCATGCGCAGCCGATACTCCGGGTGAGCGACAAGCTGCTGATGCAGCCATTGCGGAGTAAAATTGGCAAATTGTGCAAGGTTGGGATGCGTGTATGGGCCCGTTCGATCCAGATTCCAATTGCCCTGGGCGCCGATCGTGTGCTCGCCGTCATGCCTGAAGAACTTAAAACCGTCCGGATTGGTTCGATTGTAGATTCCGTAATAGTTATTAGGCCGGTTGTTGCCGAGGAAGTTGGAGATGGGGCCGTCACAGTCTCCCACGTAGAAGGTACAGAGCATATAGTCGATCAGATTGTCTACATCGAGAAGTCTTTCATACGCGGGATTGGGCATGCCGTCGGGATCCATTCCCTGTACCTTATAGTATGCTTCGTTCGTATAGAATCCATTCGTTGCCGCCTGCCATAGCTGGCGGTATGCATCGATGGTTCCGTCCGTGGCCTCAATGGTGTAATTCGGGTTACCTCCGGTTGTCTTGATCACGTCGTAATCGTCCTTGCTGCCTCCGAAGTACGACTCGGCATACGATGCTTCGGAGCGTTCCTGTGTCTGGAAAATGCCCCAGTAATGGCCGTTGAGATAGAGATGATAATAGCGGCTTCGAGTATAGGGCTGGCCCATATCCCGCTGCACATCACGAGAAAAAACCTCACGAACCATCGTATTCTTGCTGCTGCCGTCGTAGCTCCAGGAGTAGTTCTGTGAGGTTCGCAGATCGACGTTGTCGAACTCGCCGACGCCTTCATCTTCGAACAGCGGGAATCTCAGCTTGGTCTGGCCGTACTCGGCACGGAAGAACAATCGAAAGGCATGCTTGGGATTACTATCGTTGCGGCTATATCCCCCGCGGATTCTCAGGCCGGCGTCGATTTGGAAACCTTCACTGCCGTCGGGGTTTATCAACTCGGCCGAGACAGGGCGTTCCCACGTCCTGCCCAGCATCCTGGCGTTTACGTAAATGCCTTTGGATGAGTCGAACAGATTGTCCAAATCCGTCACAAGCGAGATGCTGGGAATGGCCAGCAGGGCATCGTCCATAAGGTCCTTGTATCGGCTGTCGTTTACGACGTCGGGGTCCATGCCGTAATTAATGCTCTGCCCGTTGACGCTACCCGCAGGCCAGCCGGGGCCGGGAGCCGAGCCGGTAGGTGATTGTCTTATCACATCTTCGACAAAAATATAGGTCTGTGTCTTTACGTCGGTAGGCATCCAGCCTATTTTGGTTGCGATTGTTTTTAAGATAGTGGTCCTGCTGATTGGAATAGGATCGGTATAAGCCGTGCCGGATGACGACCCACGTGCAGTAGGTTGATATGGCTCGCTTCCATCGAGCGAGTAGTAAATAATCGCATCTTCGGTTTCAGTGGCGAGCGTAAGATAGAACAACTCGTCATAAAAGCCGCGCTTGTGACTGAACTCTATATCGGAAACAAAGCCCTCATAGACGCCGACATTTGGAGCTGCCGGGCTGGGGAAACCGAAGGCTTGCCAGTAGTCAACGGCGTCGGGGTACCGGCCGTAGGAAATGTCGTCGGCCTGCTCGCCGAAGGTGACGCTGTCGATTTGAGTGACGCCGTCGTTGTCGAAAAGGCCGATCTCCTCGCCAGCGGCGCCGAGTTTGAAATTGGCGTGCAGCCCGGCATCGGTCGTATCATTGTCGGCCCATATCAACAGATAGCCACCTGCGCCGATTGTCGTTAAGGCGGAATTACTGCTCGGAATCCACCACTTGGTGGGGGCGGACAAGTTGTCCGTCAGATACAACCCGCCGATATCAATCGCATCGAGGCCGTAGTTATGGATCTCGATCCAGTCGTCGTACTGGCCCTGCGGGTCCTGGATCGTAGTGTTGTTGGACGCCATTAATTCGTTGATGACCAGCGTAGTTTCTGCAGCATTGGCCGAGCCGATCAAATATGTGAGCCACATAAAGGCCAAAATTGACAGGCGGATTTTCGTATTTTTGAGCATAACCTGTTTGTTTCCTTATATCGTATTTGTTTCTTTGTGTAATTCTGCCGGGAATCTATTGATTAGAAGCCGGAGTCGGTGTAGCAGCCCGCCAGTTGCCGGGGTCATTGCCCGAATGATATTGGTCAGCGGAAATTCTCTGCAAGGCATAACCGGTTCCATCTGCGGCTTCGGGCCAGGGTGATACATCCGAATAAATCACTTCATCGACAATAACCCAGCAGACCGGGTCGCCCGGCAGGTCGGGAGCCTCGGGTTTTTTAAGGGCAAGTCGCTCGCCGTTATTGGAAAGGTTGCCCGACCAGGGCCCTGCGATATCCACGGCGGGAGTTAAAGGTCCCGTATTGTATGCAGTGGCGAAAGCGTTCAACCTCGCGAGTTCTACAGTCGGGTCGAAGCTTACAATTATTAATCTTCCTCCTGCAGGAATTGACGTATTGCCTTCGAATGTATAGTCAACGGCACCATCCAGACGCCAGGAGCCTTCGGAATTTTCAAGATAAATCGGGCTTGCCGTGGGATTGTATAATTCAATATACTCATCTTCAGTCTCGTCGGTGGGGTGATACATCAACTCATCAATCACGACATCAAGGATTGGATTATCATTTGCTGAGTCGCGAGAAGGCGTCATTTGCAGCCAGTACGCATCGCCATCCGGATAGCGGCCTATGGATGTATTTATTAGCTGGCCCTTGAAACTGATGCTGTCAACGACACGGTCCTCTGATGTGCCGGGCAGATATGAGAGAATGACATCTTCTCCAGCCTTGTTCAGACCGAATCCGCTGCTGATTGGATTATGAAAGCCTGTCACCTCGTCGAAACTAATATAGGAGTGGCCGGCGATATCAACTGCTGGGATAGCCCATTTCCTCAACTCGTCGATGTCATCACTGAGATACCAGTTATTCAGATTGATACTTGTCGCCGCTGTATTGTAGAGTTCTATCCAGTCGTTGGATTCGTGCTGGGGGAGTTGCGGATTGCGATAGTCAGTATGAGCCATAATCTCGTTTAGTACAACGGTTTTTTCCGGCTCGGGATCGTCCGTGCCGGGAGAGCCGCCTATGTAAGTGCTCGCGCGCCAGTTGCCGCCATAGTTGAGAGAGCCTTCAGGCTCACCGGGCAGGGCCGATATCAAAGGCACCAGCGAATGACCTCCGCGTGCGGCGGCAAGCGGCCAGCCTCGAGAGTTATTGTAAGCGAATTCTGCAATGGTTCCGTTCCAGAGATCGACGAGGTTTACGTTTTCACCGTTGTTTGAAAACTTGCCGCTATATTCGCCGGCTATTATAGCGGACAATCCTGCACCATAGCGAGATTCGAAAGCAACCTGGTTCCTGACCACAAGTACGAACTCGCCGGGCCCAAGACTCGTGACGCTGCCTTTGTTGAAATCGAATGTTATGCCGTCGATAAAAGAAACAGACGTCAAATCGATGGTTTCGTCTCCGATGTTTTGCAATTCGACGAACTCGAACTCGTCATTGTCGGTAGAATCGTTAGCCGGTGGGTCGGCCGGATCGTACATGACTTCTGTGATACGCAGATTATTCAACGTATAGGCCGCGATCGGCTCACCGGTTACAAACTGTTGCGGCGCCGACCAGTGGCTCCAACGGCCACTGTTATCTTTCATCCGGCAGCGAACCCGATAGGTCCGGCCGACTTTAACCTCGCTGGCGGGAATGGTTATGTCACTGTCGAAGTTTGCCATTTCTTCGCTTTCCCAGACAGCATCGATTTCGTACTTGCCTTCTGTGACCTGATAACTCGGGGGAATACTGCCGGGCTCGGCCAGCTCACCTGTCAGACGAACATCGATGAAGCAATCGGAACTGCTCGTGCGTGACATGTTTTGCACCTGGATGGAGATTATGTTTTCGCCCTCGACAAGGTAGGTTGGCTCCGGCAGCACAAAAGTAAACCAGCTCTTCTCAGAAGAGTGGGCGCCGCTTGCGTAATCTTCATAGGACATGTTTTCCGAGGGCATGTTTTCCTGCAGCACGAATGTGTCATTGATCCAGACATTGAATCCGTCGTCATACATCGCTTCCAGTATAAGATTATCTATCGCTGCGAGGTTATCTATCGTAAACTTCTTGCGGATGAAGAAGGACGTGTGTGCGTATCGCATGTCTTCCAGCGTGGTTCCCAGGAAAGATGTTGGTTCTCCCCAGCCGATTGGGGCTGCTCCTGTTTGCCAGGGCGAATCGTCAAAAGATAATTCCCGCCATTCGGTCGTATCGGGCGAAGAAGCCTCCTGCGTACCTTTGAAGTATTTCCATTCGCTGCCGTCGGATATCAGCATGATATCTTCATCCGGCAGCGCGACTTGTGAGCCTTCAGTGACCTCGGCAATTCGCCATTTCATCGCGGAGAATGTACCGCTGCCCTCTGGGTCGCTGAAGGGACTGGCCTCGAACGAAAGCGAGTTAATCGGATAAGTTGAAGGGCATGTCGCTGTAACGATGGGAGTGCGAGGTATCGAGGAATCTTCGAAGTACGTATCGAATTCGCGGTTGTTCGAAACCGCATAGTTCTTCATGATCTGCACCATGCCCCGGAAGTCTTTAGTGGCGGCACGCTGATAGAAACGCCCCTGTCCGGCTTTGCTTCTGTTGATATAGTTACTGTTCATAATCGGATTGTAGTCCCACATGGCCCGGTCCGCTTCGACAAAAGTCGGGCCACCGGTCGGATGATCGATAATATCCGCAAGATCGTCAAGCACCTGATACAACTGGTCGGCGTTGTACAAAAGATCGTGAAACTCCCGGAGGCGATTCTGGTATTCGATCATAATGTTCGGATTTGAGAAGATGCTTGCCTGTCTCTTGAATACATCCTCACCGTTGCCGTACATATTGTTTGCCCATGTCAGGTCCACATCCCACGACAGCATCGACCACTTATTGGTCTCGGGATTCAGATAGAAGAACCAGTTCTTGCCGTAGCCGATGTCGCCGTGGTGAATGCCTTCGACCACGCACCTGTAGCCATAGTATCCGGCAAGGTTGACATTTTGATCCCACCATGTTTCGGAAGGCCTGCTGCTGTATCCGTTCATGAAATCTCTCACATCCGAGCCGTTGGTCACATGTGTCGGTCCCTGGTTGTTTAAGCTTCCTGAATTGTTTTCTATCTTATAGAGATTGCCGTCCGGCAGATTGTGCTCGTTCAGGAATCTTCCGTCCATTTGTTCAAGGGTCATATAGAGACCCCAGAAATCGCCATCGTACTGCGTTGGCCCGGATTCAACAATCTCGTCAATAATACGGAAATGAAGCCAGTTGGTATTAGATGCCTCGGAGCCCATCATGTTGAAAAGTTTGCAGGAGGCAGCCTCGAACATGCCCTGTTCGCCCCGGTGCTGATAATCGCCCTGCTGGATGCACGCGGAGAAGTTGAGTTTGTCCCATTTGGTCTTGTACTTTTTGCCGTAATCGTCCCGTGCCTGGAAACTATGCCCGCGGTTGAAGTCAAACTTCCACATATTCTTTCCCATGGCGTATCGCCAGACGCCGCCGCGGGCGCGGTAGCGGATGTGGTCGTATACTTTTCCATCGTACACCAGCGTGCCATTCCATTTATAATCGCTTCCCCCATATCTCTCGCGCCAGGTGCAATTTTCGATGTCCGTTTTCTTGCTGAGAAGATGATAAACGGGCAGACTGCGCATGACGTCCGCGCCGTACTCAACTACTGGACTGACTCCCGGCTGGATGGCTCCGTACCATGCGGGGACTCCGTCGTAGACAAAGTAAGCGAAATTCGGCTGCGGATCGTCCATGTACGGCACCATGAGGCCGCGCCCGCCGATATCGGTGACCGTGATACGATAGCGAAGAAGCCGGCGGTGGACCTGGATAGAGCCCTGGAGCTGGACGCTGTAAATGTCATCGCCGGCAATTGCATCACCGTTGAGCCCGTTATCGAGCATCGCAACGGTTGTCCAATTCGCATAGTATTGCGAATCTTCTATATTTATATAGCTGCCGGGTTCCACGACCTGATAGCTCAGAGTAACATCGTCTACGCCGTCGGCATCGGTAACCTTAGCGGTGACTATGACCACATCGCCTGATTTGGGCTGCTTAGGCGAATGTTTTACCTGGCGTATATGAGGCGGCGTGTTTTCGAGATAGACCATATCGTTCTCTGCCGCCGGTGTGGGATAATCCGAACGCCAGCTTCCGGCCAGGTCATTATCGCTGAACGGATTGACCAGTTGGATGGAATTTCCTTCGCCCGGCCGGTTGTCCGGCACGGCATCGCCTACGGTAGGCCATGGGAATCCGAGCTGATAATCGACTTGATCGATTTCATCGCCGAAAGCGTTACATAGTTCGATATTTTCCCCGTTATTGCTGAGCTTGCCTTCGAACGGCCCGAACATTAAATGGGGAGATACGGAAAGTCTGGCGCTGCTCCACTTGGCCTGGATATGGGCCGGGTTTTGAGCCACGATTACGTAGCCGCCCGCTGGCAGCGTCGCACCGGCGCCGAACCGATAGGAGATACCGCTTCGGAAGTACCAGCCGGACAGATCGATATCTTCGGCCGCTGTGTTATGGAGCTCGACAAACTCGACCAGTTCGGTTTTCACGTCGGGATCGTAGTGAATCTCGTTAATCACAACGCTGTAGTCCGCTGGAACGCCTAAAGCCATAGAACCGGCCAGGGCTGTAGTCAGTACCAGAAATAACCAGGATTTCCTCAAAGATATGATCACCTTTTATCTCCTTCCTAAGTTTCTTTTTCATCGTTTTGGTGTAGGGGCAATCCCATGTGATTGCCCAAGGCAGGCATGCAGGCCTGCCCCTACGGCCACGCGGTCATGGGGACTCCTTACGGAGAACACAGCACGCTTCGATAATCATTCTAACATATAAAGAACCGTCGAGTCAACGCATTTCGGCATAAATTTAGGCCGTAGGGTGTGCATCGCACACCATTTATTGTCGATGTTGGTGTGCAGTGCACACCGTAGCCGTCTATTGATTCACTGAGGGAGCCTCGGCAACCCAGTTGTCGGGATCGTTGCCGTAGTCGGTCGGGATTTTCCGTGTGAGCGATTTACCGTAACCGTCCGGCTCGATTGGCCAGAGATCGATACCACCGGGACAATTCTCCGGATGGGAGCCGTCGCTGTAATTAATCCTGTCGATGCGGATGTATTGACGCACGCCCTCATTATCAATATCGCCGGGCATGCTCAGCTCCAGGCTTTCGCCGGCGTTGCTCAGGTTGCCGTCGTAGCGGCCGAAAATGATGCCGGCCGGCACGGCCGGGTATCGCCATGAAAATGCCGCCGGCTTTTTGACTATCAATAGATATCTCCCGGCACCGATTGTCACCGGCGCATCGGACGGAAAAGTAAAATCGACGCCGTCAGTGAATTTCCACGGCTCGGCTGTCACGTAGTCATATAGCGTTACCGGCTCGGCGCTGATGTTGTGCAATTCGACGTATTCATATTGGTCGTTGGTATAAGAGCCGCCATCCGGCCAGTCGGGACTGTACATTATCTCGCTGATGACTATGGGGCCAACCTTCGGATACGAATTGGCGGAGCCGGGTGTGTTTTCTTCCATTGCTACGAAGTTGTAATTATCGGTGCTCGCCTTATAGTATCGCCCGAACGAGACGCCGGTTTCAGAAGCGCCGAAATCCTCTGTGCTCCGATAGCCGGTTAAAGCATCATTGTGTGTGGAGCTTAGGTATAAACGTTCGCCGTTCTCGCTCATGGCAAAAGGCTCATAAGCACCCGGATCGCTAATGTTGCCGAAGTTCAG
>Ga0307434_1000141_pt1 | contig 64780 bp, 29 predicted proteins | sample SalMarWE160220MG_FD_202156 | JGI IMG/M metagenome (GOLD analysis project Ga0307434, IMG submission 202156) | Salt marsh sediment microbial communities from the Plum Island Ecosystem LTER, Massachusetts, United States - WE1603-220 | ecosystem: Environmental > Aquatic > Marine > Intertidal zone >... | reverse complement strand
GTGGAAAGATGCCGGAGCGAGTTGCGTTCTGGCCTTGCGAACATTGAAGCTCACTACGGGCCGTTGGCAACAGTTCTGGAACTATGTAATGAGACATGGATGCACACTATGTTAAGCGAGCACCCATGAAATACTTCATAAACACCTTTCATATAAGACTTTGCGTAAATTCGCCATGCCGTAAATTGGCTTTGTTTTTTCAAATAGACTCTGCCGGCGAAACGCCGGATTTACTATTTTCTATTTACTAATGACTATTTCAAAATCCATCTTTTTTCCCTTTTTACTTTTCCCTTTTTACTTGAATATGTTTTCTGTATTCACTTTGTTGTATATTATACGAAAATACAGCTTGAAGGTCGGGGAAATTCCGGATTAAATCTCCGTGAGAAAATCCGGCTGGTGAATATTGATAAATGTCCACGGCACGAACTGTTTCGGCTTGGCGAAGGTATATAATAAGTTAAAGAATTGTACGAAACCTATGAGGAAAGAAAATGACTCCTAAAAAAGACAAGTATCTAAGCGTATTGTTAGTGATCCTGATATGTCTGATTGTGGTCGTTTCCATCGTAATTGCTAAAATGACCAAGGGAAAGGTAGTCAGGTATATCGATGCCGGCCCTAAGTATGACGAGAGTATTGTACGGCTGGGAATTCGAGCCTCAAAATTCGGAGGAATGGCGATCTATATGGACAGCCCGACCGTCCTGCTCAACAAAGCCGATAAACTCGCACTGACAGACGACCAGAAACAACGCCTCCAGGCCATAATTGATAAATCGTGCCAAGAGGCGACATCGATTCTGACAGAAGAGCAGCTTGAGAAGGTTTCCCCGATACCCACCGAGCCTGTCGTTCTTGACAAATTAGAAAAGACATACCAAACCTGTGAGCAATGCGAACTGCCGTCAGGAAGTTTCGGGCATAACCACCCGCCCAACCATAAACATTAAGGCCAAGCTAATTGTTGCAGCATGTAGAAATATCAAATAATTACAATAGTCAATAATCAATAGAAAACTTGTGCCCGCGAAGGCGGGTATAGTCAATGACAAGAACATCTGATTAACGCTGATAAATGCAGATTTGGATTCATAACAAATGCACACGAGGGACGCAGAGCAGGAATAATAGTCAATAGTCAATAGAAAATAGTCAATGACAAAGGCCGTTGCCTAATGGTATTTCTTTCATTGTAAGCTCTTACCTCCGCTCAGACAGAATGAGAAATTGCCTTAAAATCAAGATTCTCGCTATCCTCTCGGCATTAGCAACAAAGCAATCAACGGGATTGGGCCAATGAACCGTGCGATGCACGTGCAGTTTGGATATGATGAATCGCGTCATCGTCGAAAAATCGAGATCCACAAGAGCTACATTTGTAGTGCGCGAGTTTCTTGACTACCAGCCCGTCCTCGAGCTTGCAGGTTTCCACAACTCGATTCATCCGAATCTTTCCGCAATCCGGACAAGGAAACGCCTCAGATATCGGTGCTTTTTTTCGATGAGATGAGGACATAGAAAATATCAATTCCTTCTTTCTTCAATATCTTGCCTTTTGTATAGACGGCGAGTCCGTCAAATGTCAATCCCTTGATCACGTAAAGCCTTTCGCTCGTTCCCGACTTTGGATTGCGAGAACGCAGCACTTTGAATATCGCCGGTGCGTTCAGGATCGCCTCATAAACCAGTTCCGGCGTTAGCGCTTCCCTCGCCATCTCAATTTCCGCCTTTTCGGTGAAAAGGACCCGCCTCGAAACGACCAAACGCTTTATACGAACAAAAATATCCATAAGCTCTTTGGTTATATTTTACTGCATATATTTAGCTGAATCAAGTGGAAAATCCTCGCGTTCTCAAGTTCACTCCTGTTTCGCATTTCGGATTTGTTTCCCGCCCGCACGAAACCATCGTCTATAGTCCGACATGATTCTATTCTATTCATTATTGGTGCGATTCATCGCACCCTAACCAGATTTGCGATACCGATCAGGAATGTCGTCAATATTATCAAAAACATCTTTGTCGGGAAATGCCGCCATAGCCAACGGTCGCACAAGGTTCTTATCTTCAGTTATCAGACCATCGACTTGTGACAGATGCGAAACATAGTAGATATCGTAAATGTCGTTTGATAAATCATAGTTGTCAATGTTAAAGCTGGGGCTACTCTTATTTCTCATGCTTGCCAACTCTATCCCCCACGCACAACTCAACCTTAAAAGTTGCCACTCCCACCTATCCGCTGACATAGCATTGCTACCACTGCCTAACAATCCGACTAAGAGCTCATCTTTTGCGTTATCGACGGACACTAACCATTTCCCCAACCTTTTAACTAAGTCGACCTCGTCAACCTCTTCTCGGAAATCTTTCTCCAATTTCTTCTTACGTATGTTCTTATGATATTGGTCCACCCACTGTTTCACGGAGTCTGTTATGGGCTTGAACGCCTTCTCACAATCTTCCCTTACTTTTTCAAGGTCAGATTCCTCATCTAATATACCTTCTCTCATCACCTGTGTTTCTTCTATATCTATAAGAGACTCAATCGCAGCGCCTATTGACCTTTCTTCTGCAACAATCTTGCCCGGCGATTTACCTGCATACGCTCCACTCTTTACAACATCAAGGAGTTTTTGTGTTAGCCGCATGGCATCCTTGGAATCATCAGGCGGATCTCCTTTTTGACTAATAGCACATTCAACACAAAGGGCATGAGGCAAAATGACGCGGTGACATTTGACAAACTTGATAAGTTTATTACATGCCGTCCCGTGAAACACACTCTTGTCAAGTATTAGGATATCGTTCATTTAAATCCTTTTCAGAATATAGAGACATCATAAATATATCTCCCGCATGCGAAAAATCGTTTAGCACAATCTTGTATATTGGTTCCATTCTCAGCACGTAGGGTGCGATGAATCGCACCATTTTTTATTCATTCTCCTACAGAATGGGCAATATCTTCAAAATCAGGTTTCTCGCTATCTTCATGGCATTGGCACATCCAATCCGTTCTATATACTCTTTCTTTTACCCAACGATGAAAGCTTGAATGTTCCCATTGATGAGGACAACATACATGTCCTTGTTTTACCGGATTGTAGTGTATGTAATCCATATGCCTGGCAAAATCCTGCTGATCGGAAATCAAATGTTCCCAGAAACGCCTCTGCCAAACGCCCCGCTCGCCTCTTTTTGTTCTTGATGCCGATACGGGCAAATCTCGGCTACCGTCGGCAAGCCATGATTTCGTAAATCTTCTTTTTATCATGCGCCATCGCACAGAGAAATCGTCGTCATCGTCCGGCATTTTCCATATACAATGACAATGATCAGGTAAAAGCACAACACCCTGCATTTCGAAAGGCCGCAAAGCCATGACTTCAGCTATGGCCTGATGTAGAAATGAACGAGCAAGTTCGTCGCTAAATATATTCCGACGATTGTATGTCACAACTGTAAAGAAATATATCCCGCCCGCATGAAACCATCGTCTATAGTCCGGCATGATCCTGTTCTCTATTTATTGGTGCGATACATCGCACCCTACTTTTTCGTCTATAACCGTCCACGTGCCTTACGTTACCAAATTTTTGCCAGTTTGTCACGTATGATCTGCGGATTTTTCGGTTTAAATGGGAATGTTCTTGCAATTCGAAAGGTTAAGAAATATTATTCGTTCGCGTGGTTTGAATAAATTCTTACTCCTTTGTCATGGTTGTCGAATGCAGATAAAAGAATTTCAAGGTATAATTTCACAAAAATACGAGAAGCGAGACCGGGAACGAGGGATCCCGAAGACGTTTCTTTGGTTCATCGAAGAGGTGGGGGAGCTTGCCACGGCTTTAGCGGGTAAGGACCAGGAGAACAGGGAAGAGGAATTTGCCGATGTCCTCGCCTGGCTCTGTACGTTGGCGAATATAAGCGAGGTGGACCTGGAAAAGGCTTGTGCTAAGTACACCGGCAAGGAAATTAAAGGCTTTAAGCCGAAATAAAATCAAGAACCCCGCATAGACCCCACGTAAAACGTGGGGCTAAATATTGGATGTGGCAATCCCTTTTATTGCTCGTCAGGATGTTGAATTCCCGTATCTCTGCCTGCTGCCGTTAATGCTCGATAGAAGGACCATCCTAAGCCGCCTATTATGATTAGGAACACGACCGTAAGAATGATATAGGATACGCCGCTTAATTCATCGCGGATATGAGCGGCTGGTTCGGCGGATTCCTCCGCCTTGGCCAGGCCGATCAGAATCGTCGCTACGGCGGCGCTGACGTCCATCGTCGCGATAATGCCGGCCCATCTCGCCAGCCATGAGGCCTGACTTTTCGAAGTGTGGTATCTGTCCAGAACATAATTGCTCAGCAGCATCGCAGCTACGCCAGCGCATAATGACAACCAGATTATCGTGTGTTTTACCGCCTGCGGCATTGAGACTGTAAATTGGACAACGAGCAGGCCTGCGATAATCAATCCCGCCAGTAATGCAATCGTCCCTGCAAATCCGCCCTTAACGATCAGATTACCTTCCGGCCGCTGCGGTTCTTCAATGTCTGTACGGCCCCTTAAAAGACTGAAAATCACTGCGATGATTGGCACGCAGGCCAAAATGCTCAAGCCGATACAGTTCGTTAATATCCAGTCACCCTCCGGCGTTCTCAGGAATCCATCGCCGGTAATGTCATCGAAAAGCTGCCAGAAGAAAAGCGTGCCGAGGACTACCGGTATGATTAGGCGAATAAGATAGTTCCACCATTTGCCTAATTTCCAGTCGCTTCGGCTGTTGGCGTGCTGCCTGAGTATATCGATACGCCACAGCCAGCCCAGAACGACACACTCCAGCAGCCCCATGAACGCGATGCCCCAGGTGCCGTTGACAAATCCGTCGATTGTGCCGAGCCAGTTGATTCCGCCCTCAGTGACGAAAATCAGCCCGGATAGAAGTCCCACCACGCTCATGACGGGCAGAACGAAGCACCTGCGCCAGCCGGTTTTGTCAATAATACTTGCCAGAATTGATTCAGTCATCGAAAAGGCCGAGTCCACTCCCAGCGTTACAAGCGCAAAGAAGAAAACGAAGCTGAACCACGCCGAATGAGGCAATTGCGCCAGTGCGTAAGGGAACGCAACAAAGGCAAGCGACGGCCCGCCTTCGGCAACGTTTTCCACGGCAACCGGATTGCCTGACTGCTGAGTTATAAAAGCCATTCCGCCCAGCGTGGCAAAGACCGCCAGCCCGGCGACAAAACTCGTTGCGAAATCGGCTATGCTGATTATGCCCGCGTTGTTATTCAGGTCGCTTTTCCTGTGGAGGAAGCTGGCATAAGTAATCATTACACCGTAAGCGAGACTCAGCGAAAAGAATACCTGCCCGAACGCATAACGCCATGTCACCGGCTTGGTAAGCTCGGACCACACGGGATCGAGATAATAGGTCAAGCCCTGCATGCTGCCTTCGAGAGTCAGCCCGCGTACCGTCAGTATCAGCAGCATCAGCCAGGGCAGCGGAACCGTAATCCAGACGATCTTGCCGACGAGGCGTACGCCCTTGAATATACAGAAGTACATCGCGGCCCAGGTAATGACCAACGGCAGGACTATATTCCACCGAATTGCTCCAAGATTGGGGCCGTCTATTTTGCCGAGATATGTCTGGTTAAAAAACCGGCTGGCGTTCTCGACGCCTTCGATTCCCTCGCCCGCCCAGGGCAGTTCTCCGCCGGTAAAAATTCCGACAATGCTGTACCACAAAAAACTGAAGCAATACGCCAAAATCACGGGATAATAAGTGATTATCACGAAAGCTAAGATGATTCCCCACCAGCCAGCAATCTCGAAACGCTTGTGCCCGCGTTTGAATGCATCGGGTGCCGCTCGCTGCGTGTAATGGCCGATACTGAATTCGAGAATCATTATGGGAATACCGACTACGAACAGGGCGACTATATACGGAATCAGAAAGGCACCGCCCCCATAGCTGTAAAGCTTGTATGGAAATCCCCAAAGATTGCCGAGTCCGACGGCTGAGCCAATTGCAGCCAGAATAAATCCACCACGTGTCCCCCAGCTTTCTCTTCGCTCTTCCAGAAGCTCAGTCATCGTTGTTTCTCTTGTCTTTTTCCTTCTTTTCGCGGAGGCTCTTACGCCCTTTGGTCTCCTCGCTTTTTGTTTCTTCTGTCTCTGTGCTTTTCTCTTTTATTCCGAGCAATTCCAGCGTGTCCCGTTCTATGACATTTCGAATACTGCCGCGTGGAACCGTTGGTAAGTTTTTATCCGCCAGCAGCATATTAAAGCCAAGCAATGTTTCTATACACTCGCCTGCGCTGGCTGAGGGGAATCCGCTCCCGAACAGCAGCTTATCCATAACTCCCTGCTCGTACGCCGCGACAACTATATTGTAAGTTTGCCAAATCCTGTTCGGGTGTATCGTCAAATCCGCATACACGTTTTTATGCCTGCCCACCATCGACAATGTTTGCTCGACAAAAGGCACACCCATGTTTCCGATGATTATTTTCAAATTCGCAAATTCTCTGGCAACTTCATCCAGAAGGAATGGCTGGGCGTACTCCAGCACGGCATTCGCCCCCAGAGGGCCTCCCGTGTTATGGAAAAAAACGGGAAGGCCGAGCTCCTGCATTGATTCATATAATCTCATCGCCCGGCTATGAGTGGGATGAAAACCGCATGCCGAGCAATACAGAACCACTCCCTTAAATCCCAATTTATCGGGGATGGATTTCAGATGATTTGTATTAATTTTGTCTTTGCCGGGCTCCACGACCGCAAAGCCAGCCATTTTCTCTTTGTGTTTGTTTACATATTGAGCTAATTTCTTATTGACCTCTTCGCTCGGTCCTTCCAGGGTCGCCAATACAAAGCACACATCGACTGTTTCCGCCGCTGCAAGATGCTCGGATGTTTCAGGGTCCTTAGCAGCCAGTTTTATATGAGTATGACAATCAACTATCATAATCCGATACCTTTAAATGGCATAACTTATTATACCCGTGAAAAGAGGAATCCATCTTTTACTTTATTGCCTTAAAGCTTTTCTCGATCCGGATTCATTTGTAACCAATACTATTCAATAATCAATTACCTTATCCTCGTCAAGCACAAATATTTCCCTATCATTTAACTTGTTGATATCGGCACAACGACCCGAAATTTCTATACCTTATTTGTGACAGACATGACAATAGAATAGTTTGTTTATTCGGCCACAATCTGCGGTTCTAAATGATCGAAGGTCTAATAATAAATTACCGGGAATCTCTTCTTGACGACGTGACTCGGCGATTATAACATTACAGCAGTGACAAGTGCATAGAGAGAAATCAATATTTTTCAAGTGTTTCATGCCGGAACATTTGGATATTCTCGATTTTTACACTTTATTATTGAATTTTTTATGCGGCCCTGCGTATTATATGGTAGAATTACCCGGCCGAAGCAGCAGGCATTTGACGGTGAGTTTGTAGTAATACTCATTGGTTCCGGGTCTTGAATTTTGAGTTTTGAAATATGGATTGTCCAGCTTGTAAAAATGCGATGATCACGCTTGAGCTCGAAGACGTTGAGATCGATTATTGCACCAATTGCGGCGGCATCTGGCTGGATGCCGGCGAACTCGAGCTTTTGCTAAACGAACCTGATAAGGCTAAAAGCCTGCTCGATTCATTCAAAATCGATTCTGAAAGCGACGAGAAAAAAAGGAAATGCCCTATCTGCGACAAAAAAATGCAGAAAATTGTCGTCGGCTCTTCCAAACCTGTGCTGCTCATAGACAAGTGCCGCAGAGGTGACGGTCTGTGGTTCGATAAAGGTGAACTGCAGGATGTCTTCGACAGAGCCGAACTGGACAAAGATGATAAAATTCAAAAGTTGTTGAGTGATATGTTTGGTTACAATCAAGTTTAACGAAAGGAGTAAAATTATGCTGACCACAATGTTACCCATCGTTGCCCTTAGTAAACTGACCATGATATCAGGGATTGTCGCTGTTGTTGCTGTTGTCGCAGTGTTAATCCTGAAAAAAAGCCAATCATAGCACGGGGCTGAAAGGCCTTCGATAAAGGAGAAAACCTATGGGAGCATCGATCATTATTGCGATCCTCATCCTGGTTGGTATTCCGCTTCTGCTGATTGTTTTTGTCATTGGCGTTTACAATGCTTTGGTTCGACTTCGAAACCAGGTCGATAATGCCTGGTCACAAATTGACGTCCAGTTGAAGCGCCGGCACGATTTGATTCCCAACCTTGTCGAGACTGCCAAGGGCTATATGAAGCATGAGCGCGGGACTTTTGAGGCTATCACAAAGGCCAGAAGCCAGGCGATGGGAGCGAATACCGTAAACGAAGCCGCGAAAGCCGAAGGCGCTCTCGGTGAAGCGCTCAGCAAATTCATGCTGGTCGTCGAGAACTACCCCGACCTGAAGGCCAATCAGAATTTCCTTGCTGTTCAGGAAGAACTGACCGGCACCGAGAACAAAATCGCATTCTCCAGGCAGAGCTACAATGACCAGGTCTTGTTCTTCAACAACAAGATTCAGATGTTCCCTTCGAACATCATTGCGGGAATGTTCAAATTCATCAAACGCGACTTCTTCGAGATTGAAGTTGCTGCCGAGCGGGAAGTTCCGAAGGTGAGCTTTACATAGCACTTCGAACATGCCCCAGGAAGCGATGAGTGCCTTGCTCGTTTTGGCCTATGACCTGGGTCCGGGCAGAATCATCCGGCCGAGCGAGGTCGAAGATATGCACGTAGAATCGGGGAATCTGGGAAAGTAGTCGCGCAAAACAAACTTTCGGCGTAATATGCCCTGAGTGAAGCCAAGTTGCCGCTATGACGGATTCGGTTTCTCTCCGGGTTTTAACCTTCAAAATTGTTTGGTGGTGCCATGAACAGGATTATGAGTGACAAACAATGTGGGAACTGATTAGAGCCAATAAAAGAAACTCCATCTTTCTGATGGTGATTATGGCAGCGGTGTTGCTGCTTCTGGGTTTTATCATGGGCATGGCTTTCACCAAAAGCCCCGAAGGCGGCCTGATAGGCCTGATGATTGCCACGGCAATCTGGCTGGTTCTTACGTTGATAAGCCTGTCGAGCGGAGACCAAATACTGCTGGCTGCAAGCCGCGCCAAACTGGTTACCCACGAAGTTCATCCACAACTGTTCAATGTCGTTGAAGAAATGAAAATCGCGGCAGGCCTGCCGACAATGCCCAAAATATACATAATCAACGACTCGGCGCCAAATGCCTTTGCCACCGGTCGAAATCCCCAAAATGCATCGGTCGCCGTAACGGCAGGGCTTTTGGCCCGGCTCAACCGGGACGAGCTCCAGGGCGTTATCGCACACGAGATGAGCCACATCATTAACCGTGATATTCTCTTTGTCACGCTTGCAGGTATCATGCTTGGCTCGATCGTCCTGCTCTCACAGGTCTTTCTTCGGGGTATGTTCTACAGTTCTTTGTCGGGATCACGTCGAAGATACTCAAGCGGCGGAAAGGGCGGCGGCCAGGCCCAGATTGTTATGCTGGTAATCGCAATTGTTGCCGCTATTGCGGCGCCGATTATGGCATATCTCTTATATTATGCACTTTCGAGGCGGCGTGAATACCTTGCCGACGCCGGGGCTGCCAGGTTGACCCGCTACCCGGAAGGACTCGCCAGCGCCCTGGAGAAAATTGCCGGTGATCCTTCACCGCAGTTGGCAACCGTGAATAAGGTGACCGCGCCGATGTACATTGTGAATCCCTTCAAAAAAAAGAAGCAGATGAAATTGTCCGACCTCACCAGCACGCATCCTCCGATTTCCGAACGGATCAAGATTCTGCGCAACATGAGCCAGGGCGCTTCTTTCAAGCAGTATTCAGATGCCTTCACTAACGTAACGCATAACAAAACAGTTGTTCCTGTTGCCGCTCTGAGCGCAAAAGAGGATGTTGCTTTGCGCCAGGCTGGCGCCGAAGCAGTAAAGAAAGACCGAATGGACAAACAAACGCGGCAGGTCGGTGACATTATGAGAAGGGTCAATCAATTCATATTCCTGACCTGCGTCTGCGGGTTAAAGCTGAAAATCCCTCCGAACTTCAAGGGTAATAACATCAAGTGCCCTCGCTGTAAAAAGATTCTCGACCTTCCCTCCAGATAAACGACAAGCCAACGAACGGCAAATTAATATGTCCGGCTCACTGAGTATGTGTTTAGCCAGCCTCTGTTCGCGTCCATCTCCAAAGCATGCGGCTTTGAGGCTCCCACCCATCTAACGGTTGAGATTGATTTGCTTCGCTCGCAATGACACCCATTACTTCAGGTGTTACGGACTATTAGTTCGAATCCAGGATAATACGAAATCCGGCGTTGTGGCCGCTCCGACTGACCAGCGACCCAATGCGAGACGTCGAACGACACATCGTAAGGCCACCAAGGGCGTCGTACCAAGAGCCGCCGCGAAGAACACGAGACGGCTCATTTGATCGTCGTTTCGGGTCATTTTGGCTGGTTCGCCGTCGAGAGTAGACAACATACAAATCTGCGCACCATTCCCAAACGTTCCCACTCATATCATGCAGCTCCCAGGCATTTGGAAGTCTGGTTCCCACATCGTGCACTATATATGAACTGTTGTGCTCAGTCCATGCATACCGATCGTCAGGTTTATTTCCCCAATAATAATCGGTGGTGGTGCCGGCACGACAGGCATACTCCCATTCAACCTCGGTAGGAAGACGGTATAGCCTATTCTCCGTCTCGGACAGGCGTTGGCAAAACTCGTTGGCATCGTTCCAGGAGACAGAATCAACCGGACGCCTTGACCCCTTGTATTCGGAAGGATTGGCGCCCATAACCTTCTCATAATTTTGCTGAGTCACTTCACATACGCCGATATAAAATGGCTTTGTTAGGGTCTTACGGGTCGGCACTTGGTTACCGCTGTAAGAGCCCATCACAAACGATCCGGGCTTGATGAGCTTCAGCTTCATGCCGATGGAGTTGGTGAGTACATCGTGCCCATCTAACTCATCGTAGAGTCGCTTAGCTTTCTCACTGATTGGGTCAATCTGCAAATGGACGGCTCCGTCAGTTTTCGAATCCAGGACAATACGAAATCCGTAGCCGCTCTGTCGACTGCGAGGCGAGCCCCGGCGGCGATACGCAGATCGAGAGCACCACGCAATGTTGCGCCAGGAGCCGCCGCGAAGAACACGGTACGGCTTGCGTGATGGTCCTTTCGGGTCACTTTGCGGATCACCTTGAGTGGTCCGGTCATCATATGGTTGGCTGGCATCATACCAATCATACCAATCTGCGCACCATTCCCAAACGTTCCCACTCATATCATGCAGCCCCCAGGCATTTGGAAGTTTGGTTCCCACATCGTGCGGATTGCTGTCGTCAGTCCATGCATACCGAGCGTCAAGCTCATCTCCCCAATAATATTCGGTGGTGGTGTCGGAACGACAGGCATACTCCCATTCAGCCTCTGTAGGAAGACGATATGGTCTATTCTCCATCTTGGACAGGCGTTGGCAAAAATCGTGGACATCGATCCAAGAGACAGTATTGACCGGACACCTTGGCCCCTTGTATCTGGAAGGATTGGCGCCCATAACCTTCTGATATTGCTGCTGAGTCACTTCACATACGCCGATATAGAATGGCTTTGTCAGGGTCACCTTATGGACCGGGTTCTCGTTATCTGCGTCACTAACAGCGCCCATCATAAACGACCCGGGCTTGATGAGCTTCAGTTTCATACCGATGGAGTTGGTGAATACATCGCCCCCATCTAACTCATTGTCCCCTTCTTGTAACAAGGGCAATGCGGCCTCTTTACCGTCATCTGCGCTACACGTTCCCGGCACAAGCATACAGCATGCCAGGGCAGCAAAGGTGCATTGCAGCAACAACGAACGCCTGACCGATGGTATTATAATACAGTACATTTTTATCGCCTCCAAGACTATCGGATCTTTCTCCTGTATCTAATCCGGGATTTCCCATATACGCCTCAGTCACCATATTAAAGTGAACACAAACGCAAATTCGTAACGATAATTCTTCTGAAAATGTGTGAAAAATCGCGCAATTCACTAAAATGACCATTATCCAGCTATCGGCATAATACGAGGTTCAATTTCAAAGTCTCTGAACCTCAGCCCAAGAATACGTCAATTCCCGAGTAAACCGGCATTTTGTCGCTTCTACAACGCATCTCAGAGTGTGTTGAATGCTTATTATAAAGTGATTGTCTCGCCGGGAGTTAATATCTTCGTTTCGCATTCGACTGTGTTTGCGAATTTTTCGGCGTCTGCCCGAGAGCCCACGATGTCACCCCAGTGGTATGGTATGGCTCGTTTAGGTTTTATGTACTTTGTTGCCTCTCCGGCCTCGGTCGCGTCCATAGTGAACGTACCTCCCACCGGCAACAGGGCAACGTCAATTTCTTTTAGAGACTTCATTTCGTCGGTCAGGTCGGTATCGCCGGCATAATAAATGCGTTTTGAGCCGACCTCGATTACAAAACCGACCCAGTTGTTTGCCCTGGGATGAAATTGTTTGCCCGGATTGTAAGCAGCGATACCGCTGACTCGAACATTTCCTAAATCGACAGTCTGCCCCTGCGTAATCTTACGGCCGTTTTTTTCCTTAGCGGCGACATCAGCCGAAGCGACAAGTTGTGTTTCCGCTCCGCTGATCCTGGCGATGTCCTCAGGTGAGTAGTGGTCATAATGGCTGTGACTGACAAGCACAAGGGACGCATCGTGCGGAGAATCCTTCAATTTCCAGGGATCGACATATATGACGGTATCTTCATGACAGATTTTAAAACCGGCATGACCCAGCCACTGGAGTGTCGTACCCATAACAGCCTCCTTTCTTATTTGGTCTTTTGGTTCTGTGTCTGTAGTGTCCTTTCTACATCCACAAGCACTTAATCCCAGGCTGACAGCTAAAATGAATAGTCTCAAACTCTGCATCCTTCTGTCCTTGAGCAAAATCTGCGACAGATCGTGTTATGGCCAGATAAAAGGCCATCTTCTACCAAAAAGACTGCCGAGTGCGTTGCAACCAGCGGATCTCAGTATTGTTTTTTGAGTGTCCTGCCGTAATGGTGTTTCGCCCACGAGCCTTTGCACATAAACTTCCCTCTCGTCCTCGCTCATGTAATTATCTCTAATCTGCTTGAGTTCTCCGCTATCGAGAAAAAATCCCCCGCACGCATAACACTCATCGACGCTAACTTCCTTCGCATTTTTGTATTTGTGCTCGCGCATTGGTATCCCGCACTTCGGGCATTTCAGCGGGCCGCGATCGGCGTCATTCCTGCGTGGGCTATTCAATGCTTCTTCAAGGGCTTTGCCAACACCTTCATGGCTCTCGTCCAGGTCCTTTAATTCTCCCCAGTCAAACCAAATTCCTTTGCACCCATTTTTACAGACATCAACCGATACGCCCCCGAAGTCTTCTTCGGCCATTGACATTCCACACGCCGGACAATTCATTTTAATCTCACTTTCTCGATTTAACTGCTGCAATAAATCAGAAATTATCTTTCCAATTATCTGCCTCAAATATTCGAGTATATAATAATATCAGAAATCCGACCCGGCAGTAAAAATATTTTTTATATGGCAATCCGTAATGACTATCAGTGCTCAAATGAAAAGGCCCTGCAATTCGGCAGGGCCCTTGGTTTTTACAACCCAGATATACCAGCGATCTCAGCTTTAGCAAGGACGAACATTGACTGCTTCAGGGCCTTTCTTACCCTCGGCAACCTCGTACTCTACCGCCTGGTCATCATTTAGAGATCGGAATCCCTCCGCAGCAATATTCGAGTGATGGATAAATAAATCCTCACCGCCATTGTCGGGAACAATAAAACCGAATCCCTTCCTCTCATTAAACCATTTTACTTTACCTTTATCCACAATGTGCTCCTTGGGCTCTCGATGAGCCAGCAATTTAACCTCCCTCGTATTCGATCAGGAGTACACTCCGAGGGACACAAGAATACTCCTTGACGCAAACAAATATAATGAAGATACCAATATATGTCAAAGAAATACAATTATTTGAAATAAAAATAGTGTGCCTTAAATGACTTGTGCAGACGTGTTTAACAAGGTGTAGAATCTGAGTAATCTGTTCCCAAGGGACACTATAAAAGCCTTAATGACAAACAGGCAAAAATTACAGTTTGATTTTAAAGCAATCTTTCATAAAGCAGCAGTCAGTGTATGAGCATTGACCGCCGGATTTTCCAAAACATGGCATGCACCCCTCTGCCACCTGGATAGCATGTATTACATCAGCCTTTTTCATTTTTCCGGGTGTTAGCCCGAGTGCTTTGGCCTTCATTCTTATTTCAGGCATACCCATTTGTTTTTCTGCTATTTTTGTTGAGGGCATTCTATTAACTCCTTCAGATTTCTCGGGCGGTTCTTTACACCCGTAAAGGTTTCCACAATTACTTTCAAAATAATATTTCTTTTTCTACCAACGATTTACCATGCTAATCATCCAACAGCTTAAGAAAAATATTCTGTAAATATATTTTCGTTTATTTACGTGGGTACCCATAAAAAAAGTTTGATTTTCTATTATTATTTTTGATTTAAGTTAACTTTTACTCATTTTTACGTCCTATATTCGATTATGTTACGTGTTCTGTTCAAACAACTGATTGCAAATCCCCCAATATTGACATGAGATTGATTGATTAATTACTCTGTACGAATATTATACCCAAAAGACTGATTATCGCTCCTTTTATAGTGCTTCTATACAGTTATGAGTTGTATTTTAGCTAAAAGTAGTGTAGGTACTAATCGTACCGTTATGGCCTTTATTGTGCTAAACCGTCCGGTAAAAAGATAGATTATGAGCATGACAACACTTGAAATGAAAGGAATTTAGACGATGCTAAAGATAGGTATGATTGGAGCCGGTTTTGTGGCCGGATTCCATGAAAGGGCGTTATGTTCGGTCCGCGGCGTCGAATTGACAGGAATCTGTGCCCCTGATGGAGCTGCAGCACTTGCCAAGCGCGCACGCCAGGATGGCCTGGGCAATGCTAAGGTGTACGATAATGTCGCAGATATCTGTGATGTTGTTGACGTTATCTGTATTTTTGCCCCGAATTTTACTCGCCTCGATATTATGCGTAATATAGCTAAGGCAATCGAGAACGGGTCCAAAATCAAGGGAATCATTTGCGAGAAACCGCTTGCCCGGAACCTTCAGGAAGCAGATGTAATGGCAAGAATGGCAAAGGCACTCCGTGTGCCTACCGCCTATTTTGAAAACCAGCTTCACATGCCCTGTGTAAAAGAGGCCCGCAACCAACTTACGGCAGTGGAAAAGAGTATGGGTTCTGTGCACCTTTCCCGCAGCGCAGAAGAGCACGGCGGGCCGCACGAGCCGTGGTTCTGGGATCCAACACGGCAGGGGGGCGGCGTTTGCTGCGATATGGGCTGTCACAGTATAGCTGTCGGGATGTATACGCTGACACCCAGCGGTAAACGACCTAACTATCTCAAGCCTGTTTCAGTGACTGCGAACATGGCACTGCTTAAGTGGGGCAAAGAGCCCTGGATTAGCCAGCTTAAAAAAAGAGGCATAGATTACAAAACCGCTCCGGCAGAAGATTACTCGAATGTTACAATCGAGTTTAAAGATCCTAAAACCGGGATTAACAGCATAGCTCAAGCGACGAATTCCTGGATGTACGATGCGCCCGGCCTGAGATTGCTTATGGAAGCCTTCGGCCCCGGCTATTCGTATACGGTCAATTCTTTGGAGTCGCCTGCCGGTATATTTATTAGTGACGCGGCGGCCACTGCCGTTGCAGACAGCGAGCTTGCCCTTGAGAAAGCACAGGCGACGCGAGGTGCTCTGGTTCTTCAGCCGAACGAGCCTGACCTGTACGGTTATGTAGCTGAATGGCGGGACGCCGTCTCGGCATTTGAGAAGGGCAAAAATGCTATGCTCGATTTCCAATATGGCCGGCGTATAACGATGCTCGTGATGGCTGCGTACATGGCACACGAAAAGAAAGCGACAATTGACCTGACGGATTCAAAAGTATTGCAGTCTCTGGAAAGCTACGTCCCCATGATCCAGCAAGGCAAGGGGGCGGAAGTTCTTCGCAGCGCATGAATCTTTCGTAACTGCCGATAAACCGTCGGATTGGTGCGAATTTTTTCGGTCTATCTGCGCCGGACGGAAGGCCTCGTTGTACGACGTCTTCTGTCAGGTGCCGGAGTCTGCAATTTATACTTGGAAGGATTCAGGCTCACGGAAGTCAATAACGATTCAAAAGACCTGCCGGCCTGGCTTGAAGAATCGATCTTCGCCGGTCGAAGGATGACGAGTCCCTCTCCACAATCACATGCGGCACAGATAATTGTCATAATATTGTTTTGCATAGGCGGTTTTACGAGAAGTGGTCTCATACTACTTCGCGAAATCATTGACCAGGTACCTTTGATTATCGAACTATTTGGATCAAGTTCATAATTCAATATTCCTCCCGACAAACTAAGAATTATTGGATCTTGTACACGTGCCACTTCTGCTCGACCGGATAAAGAATCTGAAGTTGCTTTGCTAAGCCCGCCGAATCCGTATGATTCTGCTAAATCTGTTTCTACCCATAAGGTTCCCCCTTTATTAATCCAGCTTCGAAGTATTTTACGGGTTTCAATATCTATATCATTCCGAGATAATGCGACCCATATTATCTTTTGACCGGAACCGGCAGCCATAGACTTCGTCAAATCGGCTGCATTGGTTATCCTTACGGGCTGAGGTCCACTGACGTTTGGAGTTTGTGTCCGTGCTTCAAGCGGCGTGATTGGCTCCGGAACGTTGGGAGTTCCTGGTATAACCTCTAATCCTTCCGCTCCCGGGATATCCCAACCCAGACAGAACAGCCGAAAATTAAGCCAGAATCGGGCTCCGTCGTATTTCGTTTGGTCAACTGTTTTTACGTCGCTTACCCAACCATTTCCATATTTAACAAGGGACCAATAGGTATAGTTTTCTTCTCTGGAACTACACGTTAGTAAGGGAATTACATTCATATAGCTTAGGTTTCTCGCTGCCGGGGAGCGCTTCGTCACAAGAACGCGTGAGCATCCTGCCATGATAGGGCATACTTGCAGCAGGACACCACTTTTGCATTCCTGTGATCCCTGTAGCCAAAAATCGCTCGTGTACTTAATGGAAAAAAGCTTTAACACATCATTGTTAGCCCATAAGAAACCTCCATCAGCTACCCATCGGCGCAACATATCGACCTCTTCGGAGTTGAATTTGTTGATAGTACAAGCATCCGTGACTTGCACTACATGTACTGCTCCCGGATCGGCAACCAAAGCACGTATTGCAGCAGGTGTGGTAAGATTCATGATTTTGAGTTCTTTTTCCACTCGTTCGGCCAGGGTGTCAAACTCAGGTGCAAGTGTCCCTTTTCCGGATTGCTGGCGCCACTGGGCCCGAGCCTGTTCAATCTGCAATTTTATCGCTGTGTCTTGTACCGCTGCGAGCAAATCGGATGTTAGGTCGATTGCTTCGGTGAACAGCTTGCTTTCTGTATGTTGTTTGGCCAGTTCGAACACTTCCAAATCTAAGTTGGACATCTTAGGATCCTGGCTGATAAGCTCTTTGGCAGCGGACAATCCCGCCGAGAGATATAGTTGGGCTCCTGCTCGATTCCACCTGCCGGACCGCTTGGAAATCGCCACGGCGTCGCGAACAATAATCATAAGTACATCGGAACCGTGAGGACTATCCGGATAATCACGCAGGAAAAGCTGACAACGAGTTAACTTTGCATCGCCCGGATCCATTACCCGAATATACAGGAACAAGTGTTCCTCGGTTTTAGCGGCTTGCGGATTAATTTCAAGGGCTTTTGAGAGCAGCGTTTTGGCCTGGTCATTGTGACCTGCATCGCTAAATGATTTAGCCCGGTTTAACAGCTCTACCGAAAGTATCTGTGCAAACGCCGGCCGTTCTCTGGCCCACCGTTGCAGTGTTGTCACCGCCACATACAGTTGCTGGGTACTGACATTCTCGTCACCGAGTATTCGTGTGATAATTTGGCCGCTGAGTGAAGGATCCCAACCCAGTATTTCTAACGCTGCCTCCTGGGGAAGATTGTAACGACCTTGCAACGCGCCCTGCGAGGCCATTTTCCGGAACAATTCTCCGGCAAGATATTTCTTGTCCGCCAGGTTCAGTTCCGCCTGGAGACGTGATATTTCCAGGCTCCTGTTGAGAGCATCCGGCGCATCTGAGGGTATTCGGATAGCGGCGTCGGCGACGTCTTTTTTAGCCTTTTCTATCCATTTCGGGTCGGCCTTAATGGCGCGGGCAAAAAGTTCCTTCGCTTGCTCCAAAAGAATCTTTGTGTCCATAAAGCCTCTAATGAGCCCGGTTCTGTCCGGTTTGGCTGCGGCGTACTCATTAACTTTAGCAATCGCAAGTAAATAAGCCGCCTCACCGTTAAGCGGATTTCTGTTGACGTACTGTCCCAACACCTCAGAGGTTTCAGTATATAGTTCTGCCGCCATGAGCTCTTTTGCGCGACGTACCTCGGGTGGACCCATTATCATTAAGAATACAACTACTGCCGCGGCGATCACGCACACGATACAAGATATTACAATCACGATTCGGAGCATGCGCTTCTTAGCAGCAGTCCTGGTCAGTTTAATTTCCGCAGCGAAAGGTTCGACCGTCGAGAACGGCTGCCAGTCGGGCATTCCTTCTCGCCAACAAAGCGTAGTCTCAGGCATTTGCCCGGCGCTGAATTGTTCGAGAATCTGATTAGAAGTGTAGGGTCCCGCAGGTTGACCGGCTTCGTCGGGCAGGTACCAAACAGCCTTTTGTTCGTCCATAGCCTATCTCCTTTATTGCTATGTTTAATCCTGTAAATTCTGTGTTTCGAGATGGACTTGTCCAGTTTTCTCAATTTCTTCGCTTAGCGCTTGAATCGATTTGTCCTGTTCTCTGGCCTGCTGAATCTTCTCGGAGTAGGGAGACTGTGACAACATCTCGCTGTCACTTTCTTTCTCGTAGAGCATTTTCCCTAATTCGAAAAGGATTTGATTTTTGCGTTTCTCTTGTTTGCCAATCGACATTTTTAGCGAAACGATTTTTGCTTTCTTTTTGGTAAGACTTACGGCTTTACCGAACATCTTGCCCAGGTCGTCAAATCCTTGTACTTCTGCTTCGGCTGTGTCAATCGAAGCAGAAGTATCAGGCAGAATCTCGTAAAAATGCTGCACTTGTGATAATGGTTTCCAATCATCCATTCCTTCCTGCCAGCAAAAAGTACCTCGATTCAATTTGCCTTCACGGTACAATTCCAGAACCTGGTCGGTAGTGTGAGGTCCTGTCGGTTGATTGTCCGAACCAGGCAGGTACCAAACGGCTTGATTTTCGGTCATAATAGCACCTTAAACTTCTCAAGACAGTTTTAGCACAGTTATTCTACGGGCCGGCACTCATTAACGAGCCGGCAGTCGTTATCCTGCTCCTGGCCGTTTCGTAGTAAGCGGTGAACGACAATATCCAGTAAATTCCTGCATATATACATGGCAGGATTAGAACAAGGATTATAAAGAACCAGCGTAATTTGCCGCCCCAGGGACTGCCGGGCCGGCTTGGCCTGCTTGATCTGCCGGTTCTGCTGGATCTGTTAAAATTGCTCATGTTTGAGAGCTGCCGTTCCAGGTCACTGAAGGACGACGACATTCCTCCTTGACTACCCCCTATAAAGGGTATGACAGCCCCAACAGCAGATCGCAGAATCGGAGGCCCATTCGTAATGGTAGTCGGACCGATAGCAAGTAACAGCAGAATATACATAACGGTCATCACTACAGCGCTGAATAATATTGTTGCTGCTAAATGAACCATCAGTTGACCTGTGTCACGCCTGACGCAGGTTAGAAGACGTGAGATAGCGTCGAGAGCGCCAACTTTATCAACGGCAATTGCACAAGGTGCCAGCACGCCAACACCGAATGCCAGAACCAGAGCGAAATTGAGTATAAGCTGTGGCACAAAGAGGATCGCGGCCAGGAGTGATCCGACCGTTGTACTTTTATTCAACAAAATGGCAAATCCGTTCGTAAGCAGGAAAATCAGCAATATTACAACTACGAACAACACTGAGCCGAAGAACAGCGAGATGAACTTGCGGCCACAGAAACCGAGCGCTTTAGCAATACCCACCATTTGTTGCTGCTGCTCCATGTGTCCCATATAGGCTATGCCCCCGCTGAAGGTTCCTACCAATCCCAGGTAAAGAGCCAGGCTGATGATACAGCATATTGCAAATAATACTTTGCTACCAGATGACATGGCAAGCCCAATGAGGATAATTGAAGGAACCAGCCAGAAAATAAGAAGGAATATACAAACCAGAAAGCCGAAGGTTATTTTACGCACACTCAAAGCCCTTACAAGACTGCCTATTACCCGGTTGATAGCCGCGCCCGAGACAGAACCGGCCGAGCCAGGAATAGCAGGCGGCCCCTGGCTTTTTGTTTTCCGGCCAGTCTTCGGCGGCAGGGGAGGCCCAACCGGGCCGGGCTTTTTTTGTGCCGTGAAACCTGCAGGAAGGGGCGGCGGCGCTTGGACACTTTTCGGCCCTGCTTGATTGACATTCACCTTCGGAGGTATCGGTGGAGCATGTACCGCCGCCTGAGAATCCGGTGATGGCCGCGGCACAAGCGGCGGAGGGGCACTGCCGACAGCCCGTGCCGGAATTACCGGTGGGACGATTTTTGGGGCTGCATGCCCGTTTGCCGTTTCTAACGGGGCCTTTGGAATTACAAAAGGTTTTTTGCATTTAGGACAAGTCGCCTGCCTTCCCGCGAAACTATCGTTGACCTTCAGCATCTTCCCGCAATGTGGACACGCACAGACCATAATAATATCCTCCTGAGACAAAAGCCGTTTTTCTCGTTCAAACTTCAACGTATATTGTATCAAAAATTCTTATAATATCCCAATTTTTTTTCCAGTATAGCGATATCCATGCAGGAAGGGGAAAAACAGAGAATACCCTTATCCGGATTGTTTTTTGAATATCGTATCCTGTCTGAATATATGAATTTTTCTGGACATTCACATATCTACAGGAATCTTCTTTAAATTTGCCTCTGTTTCTGGTAAAAACACGACGCTCATTACGATAAGCAGAGTAATACTATGAAGTTAATTGTAATAAAATCTCGATTGAAAGGAACGGTGGCGATTCCCGGGTCCAAATCGCATACGATTCGTGCGGTCGCGATTGCATCTTTGGCAGGGGGGCAAAGCCTCATCCACGCCCCATTGGATTCGAGCGACACCCAGGCCGCAGTGGCTTGCTATCGGGCGTTAGGAGCGGTGATAGACGCCTCTAACCCGAAGTTGTGGAAGGTAACCGGTACGAACGGCAAGATTACGCCTCCAAGGGAAATCATCGACGTGGGTAACTCCGGCACCACCCTGCGCATCGCCATAGGTTCGGCCGCCTTAGCTCCATCCGGCCAGACCACGACCTTTACCGGCGACGAACAAATCCAGACCCGGCCGGTCGAGCCGCTCATTGACTCGCTTAACGACCTGGGCGCGAAATGCGTGAGCCTGAAGAACAATGGCAAAGTTCCGGTAGAAATAGCGGGAAAACTGGCAGGCGGAACGACGGAAATCGCTGCCTACACGAGCCAATATCTATCCAGCCTGCTTTTGTGCGTACCTCTGGCGAGTGAAGATACGCAGATCGACGTAACTATGCTCAACGAGCCCGGCTACGTCCAAATGACGCTCGATTGGCTTGATAAGCAGCAAATCGAATACGAAAATCAGCAGATGCGGCAATTCAGAATCAGGGGAAATCAGAGCTACAGGGCTTTTGAGGACGCTGTTGCCGCCGATTTTTCCAGTGCCACTTTTTTCCTCTGTGCCGCTGCTTTAATCGCCGACGAGGTAACCTTGCTCGGGTTGGATTTCACGGATAGTCAGCCGGATAAAGCAGTAGTCGATTACTTAAAGGCGATGGGGGCTGATATCAGGATCGAGCCGGATTCGGTAACGGTTAAAGCCAGCCCGCTCAAGGGTACTGAGATTGATATGAACAAAACTCCGGATGCACTGCCTGCTATGGCTGTAACCGCCGCCTTTGCCGAGGGTACGACGAGGCTGCTAAACGTCGCCCAGGCGAGAAGCAAAGAGACCGACAGAATCAAATGTATGGCTGAAGAGCTTAAAAAAATGGATGTAGATGTTGAAGAACTGCCGGATGGCCTTATAATACGAGGCGGCAAACCCAGGCCTGCTGAACTGCACGGCTGGGCGGACCACCGAATCGTGATGGCACTGTCACTGGCAGGTTTATGTATGGACGATGAATGTACTATTGAAACCGCTGAGGCTATCAGCGTTACGTTTCCCGATTATGTTGAATTGATGAGAAGTATCGGCGCAAATATGAAAGTAGTGAGTTAGCGTGTAGGGGCGGCCCAATGTGGCCGCCCTATGAATCGGGCAACCACACGGGGTTGCTCCCTACATGAGCGATTTAAGGAGAACAGATAAATGTTAGGTTGTCATATTGGACGTTGTTTTCAGGTAACGGTTGCCGGCGGCTCTTACCAGGAGGGCCTTACCTCAGTCCTGCAGGGCGTTCCGCCGGGTCTTTTGTTAACGGAGCAGGAAATTTACGGTGATTTGCTTCTGAGAAAACCGGGAGCGGATGAATTGAGCAGCCCGCGCAAAGAACCTGACCTGCCAATCATTTATTGTGGCCTGAACTCAGCCGATACCGTCGAAAACGCCGGCAATAAAAACCACACCAACGGCACGCCGCTGACAATTCTGATTCCGAACCTGGACCGCCATTTCATCCATATCAAGCAATACCAGGACACGAATCGCACGCCGCGACCGGGTCACGCATCCTACGCTACGTTCATGAAGTACGGCCCTAACGATGATGCGATAGGCGCCGGTATTTTCAGCGGACGCTATACATCGACCATCGTCGCGGCCGGAAATGTTGCCAAGACTGTGCTGAAAAAGTGCGGCATCGATGTATTTTCCTATGTGAAGGAGATTGCCGGCGTCCGCTGTCCGGAAGTAGACGCCGAGAAGGCCCTGAAATATACCGATGATTACAAAACGATGCGGCGAGACATGGACCCGTTTTATCAGGAGATTTATGTCAAGAACCGTATCACCATGGATATGCGATTTCTGGAAAAGGCCCGAATACTGGCAGAGATAGAGCAGCAGATCGATGATATCCGGGCCAAGGCTCCTCAGATGGCCGCGGATGCAATTCGGGACAAGTATGGAGTGCACCCTATCGTAAATTGTCCCGATATCGATGCCGCTCAGGGCATGGTCGATGCCTGTAATAAAATCTCGGCCACAGGCGACTCGGCCGGCGGCGTCGTTGAAGTTGTCGTAACCGGCATCCCGGCAGGCCTTGGCGAGCCGGTCTTCTATAAGCTCGACGGCGAGTTGGGCAAGATGCTCGGAATTGGTGCCGTCAAGGGCGTTGAGGTTGGGGCCGGCTTTGCCGTCAAAGATATGACCGGGTATGAGAATAACGACCAGATGCACTCAGAAGATGGTAAGATTGTTTTCGATTCAAATAATGCCGGCGGTATCACGGGCGGCCTTTCCACCGGCCAGCCCATCATCGTCAGGCTTTCAGTAAAACCGACGCCTACAATCGATAAACCCCAGAGAACGATTGACAAATATACGATGGAGAACAAGGATCTGGCTGCAATCACCAGGCGTGACCCGACGATTGTGGCTCGTATATGGCCGGTTGCCGAAAACTACACAGCGATGGTTATTCTCGACCACCTGATCGCGCACTTCGGCTACCAAACGCTGATGGCCAAATAAGTGCTTTATCCGAAAACAAGTATGTAAATCAAAGGGCCTCTCATGTTAATGGCATGAGAGGCCCTGTGTTTTTAAGCTTTTTGTGCTGTCAGTCAGCCATATCCTCAACCGACCAGGCAGTCATATTGCCGAACTGATCACGTGCCCTGACACGGAAAAGCCAGCCTTGCCCGCTTCTGCCTATAGGGACACTATATGTCGGAGTAAGTATCCAGCCACTGTCGAAGCCATGTTCCTTAGTACATTCGAAGTAATACCATACAGGACCGCCGCCGGCATCAACAGCGACTACCGCTGTCATCTCGGCGTTATAATCATTAAATGGTCCGCCATAATAGACTTCGTGCGGCGTTCCGTCGATGCCGTTCGGATCCTGGGTCGGGTCCCATTCCATCGGATCGGGCAGCGGGGGATCTATATCCGCGGGTACAGGGGGTACAAGAGACACAGGAGTTATCAACAGAACCGTTTCTGACCAGTCGGTATCGTTCTGACTGGCTGATTTATCTCTGGCTTGGACCCGATAGCCATACTCCGTATTGGGATCAAGGCCGACGTCTGTATAATTCGGCTCATCCTGCCAGCCGCTATCGTTACCATTACCCAGTGTGTTCTCGAAAGAATACTCTACGCCACTATGATCATGGGCAATCGTCGCGATCATTGAAATTGAAGTAGGCGAGTCTGCATTAATGGTTCCTATGCGAGGAGCAGGTGCCGGCGGTACGTTATCAATGCCGGCATAACGGACTTCCGACCATTCGGTCATGTTACCAAATTTATCCCTCGCTCTTACTCTATAGCCATATGCAACATCAATAGTAATGCCCGAGTCTGTATATAGGTAACTATCCTGCCAGCCGCTACTGTGCCCGCCCGGGGTATTGCAGTCGAAGAAGTATTCGACATCCCTGCTCCAGGCATCGAAGGCGATCTCGGCAGCCATACGAATTGATGACGGTGTAATCAAATCAGGCTCTATTGCCCATTTACTTGGATCTGGAATCGGAGCGTTAATATCTGCGGCATCGTTGCAATCATTTATTAAGAAATACAAGTCATACTCGTCGATTTGTCCATCTGTCCTAATATCTGCCCCTTCACACCAGTTATTTTCCTCCGAACAAGGCTCCTCGAGCCACTTTTCAGCAAGCTGTTCAAATATATCAAAGTCAAGTATGTCAATAACACCATCAAAAATGAAGTCAGCGAATCTGCATTTATCCTCAGTATTGTAGTGATAGCCCATATCGACCGTGCCCTTATCGCGAACATGGTCTGTGCGGGTTGTGTATCCGAGCAAACCAACATGGCTTGCGTAATCACTACCCGCATTGACGCAGGGACTTGTTTGCAACTGGACAGCATCGATATAATTGAGACCGACATAACTGAGACCGGCATGACTGAGATAGTAGCGACCATTCGGTCCGCTTACAAACAGCGGATCATAGTTAATGTTTCCGTCGCTCGATTCCAAGCTAAGATTACAGCCAATATCAACCCACAAGTTATTCGACGAGGATTTGACGTCACTGTAAAAGACTGCGACCGCACCACACATCGGATCAAGCTCGAAGCCGGATCCTACTGCGATCTCCTGCCCTTTCAATCCGAAATTGTTCCATAAAATACTGTCAGTGACTATGGCTTCGCTCTCATAACCACAGTATAGAGCACCGCCAAGGCCAGTGTTGCCTTGCTCACCTAAAGTTCCGGAGGCCGCGTTTCCTGAGAATGTACAATTGGCGATCGTAGTCAATGTATACCAATTTGTGGAAATGCCGCCTCCATCCCGGTCGGCAGCGTTATTAATAACGAGGCAGTTACTGATGCTCGACTCGTTTGCGCCTCGTAAGTATATGCCGCCTCCGGAACCATCGGCCCGGTTACCACTGATATTACAATCCTGGATGAGCGAATCTGCCGACAAGACACATAAACCGGCGCCAATGGAAAGCACTTCATCATCATTCGGATCGCTCACATCCAAGAGGGTCTGGTTATTTGCGACAATAGTATTTACAATGTTTACTGATGCTCCGTTGCCAAGGAATCCACCGCCACGAAGTGCATTATTGGATACGATATTACAATCCACGATTGTCACATCGGTGTGGTTGGTGAATATTGCTCCACCGGAATCTGCTGCATTGTCGACAAAGTTGCAATCGGCAAAGTAAATCAATGCGCTGTTCTCGGCAGATATACCACCGCCGTACCCGATATAAGGGCTAAGACGATGGTTAGGATCGACAAGCGTTTCAGAAGCAACATTATCCTCGAACGTGCAGCCATCGAACGTAGCTGTTGAGTCGGCCGCAACATAGACACCGCCACCGTAACTCGGTATTTCATAAGGCACAAGAGGTTCTTGTTGTCTTCCAGATGGCCCTCTAGCACCTCCCTGACCACTCATGCCGCCATAGGTGCGGTTGCCCCTGATTTCGCAGTGGTCAAATGTTACGTTGGAATCAACGTCACAAAATACGCCGCCTCCGTACCCGGAATACCATCTATAATCATTGAGATACGACGTCAGATCTAATTGACCGTAGATAGGCCCAAAACTTGCCGCCCAATCCCATTCCCAGACTTGCCACAAATGACCTTCTATGGGATCTGAGCCTATACCAGTGGGAGAATAATTATATACAGGATTTAATGCGCTACCTTCTCTACTATAGTTACCTCCGTAGTTCGCAAAACCGCCGGGGGAAGCATAACCGCCACCGTTGCCTCCGTTACCGCCCTGGGCTATATTGCCCTCGATGGTACAATTAATCAGCTTGGGATTGCTATATGGGCCGCAATATATACCGGCTCCGCGTGCCCAGCCGCCCCAGCCTCCCCGGCCGGCGTTGTTGTTTTGATCCGCCCCGACACCGTTTCCGCCATCGCCTGCAGTTATGAAATTGTTTCTGATTACACAATTCTTAATAACCGGGCTGGCTCCCGCTTCAATATAGATTCCGGCACCTTCAGCCGGGAAACCATCTTCGCCATTGGGATGACCCTGACCCCGGTCTCCATCGTCACCATCTGTCCAGTTACCACCGAAATCTTCAATGGTAAAGCCGTTCAGAACTGTGTCCGCACCCGTATTCATTCTAAATACAACGCCGATGTAGTTCCAATTTCCAACTCCTCTGTTACCTCTAATAATTGTTGATGCCACGACGTTGGGATCATGGGGATCTCTCGATGTTATTTTAACAGATTTGTCGATCATCAGGGCGTATGATGAATATCCACCGTAATATACTCCTGTATCAACTACAATCTGGTCCCCTTCATTGGCGGCTGTAACCGCATCCTGGATTGTCTGGTAATCACCGGGCACGTTAATCACTGCCGGCAGGAAGAACTCAATTTCAACAATAGCATCGGTGTTAAGTATGGTTACAGTATTGTCAGATGCTTTGGACAAATCATTGTCGGTTCCAGCCCATTTTGAGATTCGCCAACCAGCAACAGGATCAGCGGTTAACTTCACCACTGTGCCGGCGTAATAAATACCATTGGAAGGTCCGACGGTACCTTGTCCACTTGCCACTCTGGTTGTCAAAGCGTACTGGGGCAGACCGTTAGGATCACGATAATGGTAACCTATGTCAACCTGGTCCGAATCTCCTTCACCATCGGTACGGGTAGTTAAATCAGATAATCCAAGTTCAGTTGCTAAGCCACTGCCTGCGTCAATAGCCAAACTGTTCTCAGTCTGGCCTGATTTAATTTGGCTAAGATAATACTCACCTAAAGGCCCAGAGATAAACAGCGGATCGCCTTGAATATTATTAGTATCATTAGGCACAATATCGGTTGTAATGGTTATCGGTTCTGTATTCCGGTCGTAAAGCACGAATTTAATATTATTAACATCAAGATAGGTTGCAACGCTTACCGGTTCCGAATTGGGATCGTAAATCACGTAGTCACCATCTGAGTTTCTATGGAATAAACAGAATTTCACAGTTGAATTTTTCAGGCCGTCATTTTCTTCAGCATTATCAAAGTCCTTATCTCCATCGGCCACTGCGCCTTTACTGTTACCCTTGAAGATAGAGTCGGTAATCGTTGCATCCGAACTCCAATCGCTGAATACTGCTCCGCCCATGCCGTCTGTCCGGTTATTGCTGAAAGTACAGTTTCTAATCTCGGGCTGTGCGAATAATTTAATGGAAATCGCACCTCCGTCATCGGTAGCAGAGTTGCCGGTCAATAAGCAGTTTTTAATTGAGTGGCTTACTGTTCCACCATAGAAACTAATCGCTCCGCCGGAACAGTTAACACCGTCGGCACTATTATCACTCAAGGTAACGTTCTCTATTGTAGCATGCGTATCGCCGCAGAATATTCCGCCGCCTACACCAATAGTGGCGTCGTACATGCTTTCGGTGATAGAGCCGTCAAAGAAGCTTGAGACAAAGTCAAGAGTTACGGTCGATTGCGCCATGTAAGCATCAATAATATCCTGGTCGGTTACCACAGAGACACCACTGCCGCCTACAGACTTGTTGCCTTTAATTATTCCGCCGTTTATATCGACGGTTCCGTGCGAGAGGAACAAGCCTCCACCGCTTTTTGCAGTATTGTTAATGAAGTAGCAGTCATCGAATACAGCTTCGAAGTCCTGGAAATGTACTCCGCCGCCCCAGCCACGGAAACCTTGCGATGCCTCGTTTCCTATAAAGCTGCAGCTTTCGAAGTTAAACTTTAATATCATTTCAGTATCAGGAGTGTTGACATCGAAATAACCTTCTATCGCGCCACCACTTTGACCTGCTATATTGTTAATGAATGAGCATCTTGTGAAATCAGCGTCGCTATCTGTATAAATGGCACCGCCGTCGATTAAAGCGGAGTTGTCCGAGAACCTGCTGTTTTTAATGCCCGCCCTGACACCGTCGGCAATGTAAATCGCAGAGCCTTCACTTGCATTGGTGTTTTCTTTGAAGGAACAGTCATTAACATCCAGGTTAACACCGGAGCTGCAATAAACTGCTCCGCCAAGGTTGCCTTCGAATTCGCAGTCCTTAAGCACAACGTTGTTATTATTCGTAGAATACAAAGCACCACCTCTTGTGTACGTAGGTGTGGGTTCAGTTGCTAAGATTATTAACCCACCATAAAGGATGGTGCTAAGATCGTAGGCCTGATTGCCAGAGAATGTGCAGTTGACAATATTTGCATCGGAAGCAATGTCAAAGTATGCTGCACCACCGGCTATGCCGCCATTTGAAAGGGTAAAGCCGGTAGAACCAGCCGGAGCGGGCGGATCAAGTGCACCGCCAATACCAACCTCACCGCCTTGGCCAGGTATGCCTGTGGCTGCTATGTTGTTTTCTAATGTACAATTCGTAATAATCGGGCAGCTTCGGCCATCGCTATAGATTCCGCCGCCGATGCCGTCACCGTTTGCATCTCCGCCGTTACCGCCGCCACTTTCATTTCCACCGCTCGTGGTGCCTCCATTTCCACCGGTTCCACCCATACCGCCGAGGGCTGAATTGTCCCTAAATATACAATTAGTAATAGTCGGTGAGCTTCCTTCCAAACATGCAATAGCGCCGCCATAACCGTTTCCAGTTCCGGCACCGGCGTGGCCGCCCCACTGCCCGTCGCTCGATGTTTGAATATTAGTTGGATCCGGATCGACTGCTGCTATATACTCCCATTCATCAGGTAAATCATCACGATTCATTCCGGTTATAAACGGGAACATACCATAAGCACCATCTCCACCGTGAGCACCGGTAACCGTGCAGTTGGTTATTATACAGTTTTTGATAGTCGGAGAACTGCCGTTTTCGCAGAGAATACCACCGCCGTAAGCATCGCCCTCGATGTCTCCTCCTCGTTGGGCTCTCGGCGGAGTTGAATTGGGATCGGGATCGTCATCCCGCTGAAGCTCATACGGGAACGGTTGAAGTACTCCATAAAATCCGAACATTCCGTTGCCGCCGTTTATATAACCGTTTCTTATTGTGAATCCAATAACTTTCGTATTTTGGTCTTCACCGTTATGGAAGTGGAAGGCGCGGACATTGTTTAATCTGGCTCCACTGCAGTCAATGATCGTGTTAGCTATAACATCCGGATCGTCCGGATCGGTTGACATTAGAGTGATGTTTTTGCCCTGGAAGTCAATACCGTTCGGGTTGTAAACTCTGTAAACTCCCCGGTCGACAACAATTCTTGTACCTAATTGATCTCCAGCTTCTACAGCTTCCTCAATTGTTCTGTACTCGGTTGGAACCTTCAGGATGCGTATGACATCAGGCTCAAACTCGACTTTGACGGTCTTGTCCCTATCCAGAGTTGCAGTGTTATTGTTACCCCAGGAATTGTCTTTATCAGTACCAATCCATCTCTTTATACGATAGCCTTCATCCAGGCGGGCTGTGAGCGGTATTACTCCTGCAAATTGCGGACCGCTGTTCGGATCCAACGTGCCATGGATAAGATTCGGATCAGTGATCTCCTTACCGTTGGCACCGACCACCATCGTGATTAGGTAGTATATATCCGGTTCAAATTCGACAGTAACGTGCTTGTCCTCGGTCATCCTGACGGTATTTGTCAGCGCCCTGGAAATGTCATCGTCTGTACCTGTCCAGGCTTTTACGCGATAATTCGTATCTGGGAATGTCGTCAATTGTACTACGGAATCTTCGGGATAGGACTCGTCATTAGGATCGACGTAACCATGAACAAGGTTCGGGTCGGTTATCTCTGTACCGTTAGCATCAACTACTGTAGCAGTTAACCGATACATAACAGCAGAAATGATTGGGTTCGGATAATGATACCCCATGTCAACAGTATTCATATCTGCGATACCATCGGTCCTGGTCGTATAATCACTCATCCCTATGCCGGGATCATTTGCGTCACCACTTCCGGTATCAACGCAGGGACTGTCAAGATCTTGACCGGAGGCAATCTGATTCAGGTAATAGCCGTTAGTAAAGTATGGAACTTCATCGATATTAAATTTGTCGGCATCCCACGGACCGGTCGGATAATTAGGAATCCAGCCGTCGATAGTACTACCATCCTCAAGATAGATTGCCGTGCCAAAACCATCACTGAGGTCGATATCGCTATAAGAAATACTAAGCGTCGAAGGCAACGGGTGTACCGGATCGCCACTGCCTAAAGCAATCTGAGAACCCCTGCCACCTGCATTGTTCCAAATGATGGAATCTATAGCTACAGTGTTGCTGTTATAGGAGCCGTACAGACCTCCACCTAATGAATTCACATCCGTAACTGCATTTTCGGCTATAGTACAATTGGATATTCTCAATTCGTTCTGCCAATTGTTCGATACTCCGCCGCCGTCTCGGCCTGCTGTGTTGTTCGTAATCAGGCAATTCCGGAGCTTAATCGGATTATGCTCACCACCGGCCAGGTATATACCACCACCTGATGTGGTAGTAGTGTTATAGTTAATTTGGCTATCGCTGATTAACGCCGGACCCGCGAATGAATAAATACCGCCGCCCTGAGCGATTCCGGAGAAGTCATCAATCGTTATAACGATGAGATTCGGATCGTTTGGATTAAATGCCGGATCGTCCGGATCGATCTGGACCGGCGGAACATTCGGATCGTTGGGATCCGGGAGGAAGTATATATTCGTTCTAACAACTGAGACGTTGCGACTTATGAAACTACGGGTAATCATCGAGTCGGGGCAATCAATGCAGAATAAGCCGGCGCCGCGTGTAGCAGTATTCCCGGCTATATTGCAGTCGACAACTTCTGCAACAGAGTTAGCGTCGAGATAGAATCCACCACCATCATCTGCGGAGTTCTGCTCAAATAAACTACGAGTCACGGTTATCAAGCTGTCGGAATTGCAGTAAATACCACCACCCATACCCACCGGAGAATTATCCGTGGTTGTAACAAGCGTATTCGGGTCATCCGGATCAGTTAGAAAGCTGGATATGGTACTTCCCAGTGCACTATTGCCGGCGAAGTTACAGTCGGTCACTTCTGATTCGCAGCTAATATTGTAGTAAATACCACCACCGCTGAATTCTGCTTCATTATCGTTAAACATACAAAGCTTGAACGTCGATGCGCTGTCAGAGGCGTGGTAAATACCGCCACCGTACAAGCTCGCGCTGTTGTCCTCGAAGATGCAGCGGTTAAATACGGCCGAACTATAGCTGCCGGAATAAACGGCACCACCCGAGCCTTGAGTGGAGCAACCTGAAATCGAGCAATCTGTAAACAGAGGGCTGCTGTTAATGTTAAGATATACACCGCCACCGTTTCCACCACCGACAATGTCAAGCACAATGTTCGGATCAATCGGATCAACAATGGTGCCTTGTCTCGTTGCACAGTTGTTGATCGTAACATTCGTGAAAGTTGGGCTGCTGTTGGCATCAACATATATTGCGCCACCGCTGCCGCGCTCGACTTGACAGTCACTTATAGTTACGTTCACAATAGTCGGACTGCTGTCGGGACCGATGTATATCGCACCGCCAGGATCAGCAAGCAACCGACCGTTGATGATGGTAAAGCCGTTAATTATGGAGCCTGGCCCTTCGCCATTATTGAAGATGAAAGCACGTGTAGAGCCTCCACAATCAATAATCGTTTCAGCAATAATATCGGGATCATCGGGATTCGTGCTTACGAGTTTAATCTCCTTGCCCCGGAAGTCGATATCGCCATCATACGTGCCGGCGGCAACGACAAGCGTGTCACCGTTTTGCGCACTGTTAACGGCCTGGGCAATGGCAATGTCTTCGCCCGAGACCTCGATTTTCCTCGGCAGCCTGAACCTGACTTCATAGACATGGTTGGAATCCATTACGATATCAAGCTCATTGGTAATGGAAATTAATACACCATTGGCATCATACCATCCCTGGAGATAATAGCCCGTATCAGGCTGTGCCGTCAGGGTTAATTCCGTACCTTCATAATACCAACCTGTGTTCGGGTCAACCGTTCCGTGAATGCCGGGATCATTCGGATTTTCACGCACGGTCACGGACAATTCATATCTGGAAGCCGCCCGGTCGTAATGGTAACCCATGTCAACAATATTTGCATCGTTTACGCCGTCGACACGTGTTGTTCGTGTGTCCAAACCGATGACGCTTGCAAGGTCACTGCCGCCGTCGACACAATTGCTCTGGATTATCTGGCCGGTGGCGAACTGACTTAGGTAGTAACCGACGATGAAGTTCGGATCTTCCTCGATAACGTTACCGTCCCATGCAGCAGTATCCCAGCCCGGGTAGCTGTTGGTAACGGGGGCTTGCCAATCATTGAGTACGCAATTTTCTTCAATATAGATCGGGGGACCTGATGGACTTCTAATTGCCGCAGCAAGATTCACCCGCGGCTTGGTTATCGAGACTTTCGTATCAGTAACAGGATCGCCCGTGGCAATCAGTAGAGCTTTGATCTCAGCAGGAGTCAGATAGCGGCCGATCTTCTCTCTGGCCGCATTCTGGATAGAGGCCACACAACCGACCGCGAAGGGACATGCCGAGGATGTTCCGTTGAAATTCGGAGTGTAATCGCCGCCGGTATAGCCTAACGGACCGACAATGTCGGTCGTGTACATAGGATCGGCCGGCGCCAGAATGTCCAGATTATCGGCAGTATTAGAATAACTCAATACCATATCGGCCGCATCGTATGTAGCGCCAACGGAAATCACGTTGGTCATGGCAGATGGCCATGAGATTCCCTGTCCGGCGAAAGAGTCATTACCCGATGCAGCCAGAATGGTTATGCCCAAACCCACTGCCGTATCAGCTAGAGTTGTCATGGCCGGTGTAAACGCATCGGCTACCGCCGGGTCGTCCATCGGAAAGTAGCTGTAACCCCAACTGTTACTGATAACCTTGATCGGATGTGTCGGATCATCGTTACGGTGCGTTATACACCAATCCCATGCAGCCAGCTCAGCGTCTGACAGTGGACCGCCCATACCAACTGATACCTTCAGTGCATAAATACGGGCATCAAAAGCCACACCTCCAATATAATTCCCGACTTGCCCCAATGAACCGGCGGCTATGCCGGAACAGGCTGTTCCATGGGGCTCACCATCAGTCATAGGATCGGAATCATTAGATCCGAAATCATAACCTCCAATTACCTTTGCGTTCGGGAAGTACTCAGTACCACCCAGCATCGGATGGGTATAGTCAACACCGGAGTCGACTATGGCAACGGCAACACCCTTACCACTATAGGCTTGTCTAATCTCCAAAGCGTTTGCCTGGGGCAGCGCCTGTGCCAGCGCCCATTTGTGTTCTCTTACCGGTTCGATATTTCTCACTAATGAGTTCGCCAGCAGTTTATTAAGACCTGCACGGCTGACTTCGCCTGAGAATGCGGCCACGTTCTCGTACCTGTGCCGCGTCGTGAACTCATCCGCCGTCAACAATGTCATGACAGATGCCTGTCGAGTGGCAAGATCGGTTCTGAGTTGCGAAACCGATTGTGAATCATTCCAATTCGTCATCTGCCGTCTAAGCGGTTCGGCCAGTGTCACGATCACTCTGGCTTTTCCCTGGCCTTCGGTAAACATACGATAAATGCTGTTACCTTCGATCAATTTACCGCTGCCGCTGGTTAGTGGTCCGCCGATACTTTGTTGCGAACCAATTCCTGATGCAGCAATGGCAATTATGGGGTCCTCCTGGTCCGTTTCCTGCTTTGGGCCGATATCACTCTGGGAAATCGATATAGTCGAGGGCATCGAATCCTTATCGGAGCCCTTTGCGACTGCCATCTGGGCACCTTCTGCGCTGATATTGCCCCAGATTATAGAATCGAGCACTGTCACATTGCTGCCGTTAGAGCTGTATAAGCCTCCACCATATCCCGGGCCTATTCCCGTGGTCCCGCCGACCTTGTTATCGGCAATCGTACAGTTCGATATGATCGGAGCGGCGAACCAGTTTGCGGAGATGCCGCCGCCGTCGCAGCCGGCCTTGTTCCCTGTCACTAAAGAATTATGCAACAGCGATGAGAAAGGCCTCTTAAAGTTAATACCGCTATAGTAGATTGCTCCACCTGACCCGTTTGCTTCATTTTCGGTAAGGATGGAGTTTGTAATATCAATAACTGATGACCTGCAGTAATAACCACCACCCTGGCCGAAGACGGTCATGTTAGGATCGAAGAGCGTAATATTAGGATCGTTCGGGTCCGTTGTCGGGTAAACAGGAGTCACCATCGGTAAAATAACAGCGCGGTTCCTGGTAATTGTGGACTCTGTGATTGAACCTTCCGAATCAATCGAGTACAAACCGCCTCCGTGGTAAGCGTTGCTGTCGGCGATATTGCAATCGGCCATGGTTATGATTGAGTCGGACAAGTAAACACCGCCGCCGGCGAAAGCTTCGCTGTTGGTGATATTGCAATCGTAAATCTTTGCATCGGTGTCAAAGAAATGCATTGCGCCACCTTCACCCAGCACTCTCACTAAGGCAGTCAGATCATTCGCATCCATTACAGTATTTAAGCTTGGTATATTTGCGTCAATTAGTGCTTCGTTCTGGTTAAAATCGGTTCGACCGATTTCTGTTAAACCGCCGACGATATAAACACCACCGCCGTGGTATCCCGTATTATCTACAAAGTTACTGTCACTAATCGTTGTATCAGACCAGGTACACCATATTGCGCCACCGATAGTTGCCGTATTATCGGCAAATTCGCAATTCTCAAAAGTAAGAGTTGCGCCATCTTCATAAGCTACTGCACCGCCGTAGCTTATGTACGGATCATAGTTGATCGGTATTGAGGTATCTTGTCGATGAGAAGCCGGGCCTACTATATCAGCTTCATTACCGGTAAAGAAACAATCGGAAAATGAAGGGGAACTATACTCTGCAGCATAAACCGCACCGCCGAAGCTATCAATTTTGTAATGTTGTAGCGGCCTTTGAGATTCAAGTAAATGGGGACCACCACTAATACCGCAACTGCCGCCGGAAGAATAGTTATTTTCAAACCTGCAGTTTTCGAATTCAGACTCGCTATAGGGATGACAATACACCGCACCGCCATAGCCGCTGTACTTCCAGTATGGCAGGAAAGGTCCATAGTCCCATATCCAGTTACGCCCATCTTCTACTTCTGTCTCCCAGTTTCCTCCAATGCCCTGGGGATTACTGGCACCATTTCCACCATCGCCACCTTCAGCGAAGCAATCGACAAAAATACAGTTCCTAATTAGTGGTTTACCGGCTTTGCCTACTACTATGGCACCGCCGCGACCCCAGCCTGCCCAGCCACCGTTACCGGGTGAGCCTCGTGAATCCGTTCCACCAAGACCATTGGCACCATTGCCACCCCGGATATAACAGCCGTCAAATCTACAGTTAAGGATCGTAGGTGAAGCATCGGCAAGTAATTCTATAGCCCCACCTTCAAAGTTGCTCCCGGGACCTCCATCCGCTCCAGGAGGTGCGGTGGGATCAGCCGTAGTCCAAGGCACGTATTGTGAGTTCGTAAAGGTCAGACCATTTATAATCGTATCCCGGCCCACATTCGAGATGACGAATCGTCCATCGATAACTGTAGCTGCAACAGAGCAGGGATCTTGTGGATTGGTGCCCGTGATGGTTATCGCTTTACGGTCGATTGTAAGGACATTATCATACGGATGTCGTTCCGGCTGATAGGAATAGGTACCCGGCGCAACTTGAATAACATCTCCATCGTTCGCGTCTGCGACAGCAAGCCAAATATTTGTGTAGTCGCCGGGAACATCCAGAACTCTTATCCTATCGAACGTGACAGTAACGTCTTTGTCCGAACTCATGGAAACAACAGTGGTATTGGTATTCGAGCTATCGAATGCAGTTCCGCCGGACCAGCTTATTACGCGCCATGCTGCATCCGGAGTTGCAGTTATTGTTACTTTCGTGCCGGCATAGAAAGTATAAGTAGCATCGGCCGGATCATAAGCAAGCGGTTCAGGGGCGCTCACTACAATCTTGCCCCTGCCAATTACACCTATAGTCAACTTGTATTGTGGGAGGGTCGAATGACTGCTGTAGTGGTAACCCATATCAACCTTGTCTGTGTCTGCAATACCTTCGGTTCCGGTAGTACGAGTATCCAGCCCGAGTATCGAGGCCAGGTCACTGCCGGCATTCACTGCCGGGCTGTCTATTGTCTGGGTTCCTATTGGCGAGACCTGACTAAGGTAATAGTCACTAAATGGACCGGTTATAAACAGCGGATCTTCCTCAAGCAGGTTATTCCAGTGGATAGTTCGGTTATATTCATTGGAAATACCAGCTAAGCCATCTTCAATATCACAGTAAGAAATCCAAAGCTCAGCCGGTCGCTGAATAATATCGGGATTATTGTCGCTGCCTATGGCGATCTGGTTGCCGTGGTCGCCCTTGTTACCCCAGAGTATGCTGTCAATAAGTATCGTTTCGCTATCGTAAGAGCAGGACAATCCACCGCCTCTTCCGTGTTCGCTATTTTTTGGATTGTGTGTGATATTGTCGGCGATTGTACAGTTGGAAATAGTGGGCTTTGTCGACCAGTAAGAGGCAATACCACCACCTTCCAGGATCGCCGAGTTTTTCGCGAGCAGACAGTTATTAAGTAAAGGCGAGCCTGCGCCACCGCCGAAATACACACCGCCACCGGAACCAGTGGTTGTATTTCCGATGATAGAGCTATGCTCGATAGTCGCATTAGACAGCCAGCTAAAGATACCGCCTCCGCCGCCATTAAGCTTGTGTGCAGGCAGGTCCGAAACAGGACCCAGGTCTGCAACATCTATGAAGCATTCTTCGGCTGTATTGTCCCAAATATCACATCCTGTAATTCTGGGTGCACCGTTGCTCCAATATAAACCACCTCCATGGTTTGCATTGTTACCAGAGATGATTGAATCGGAAATCGTTACCTCCGAGTCGATGCCGTACCAGTTCAGGCCGCCTCCAAACATCGCCTTGTTATTGACGAAGTAGCTGTCATTGATTCTCACCCTCCAGCTCTCGTCCCAGTATATCGCTCCACCGGAGCTGTAAATTCCATCAGCCTTATTTTGATTGAAGTTCGAGTTAACGATGTCCACAGAACAATTGGCTCCGAAAGCCAGTCCACCACCATCAGCATAATCGTTCTCGCCGGCAGCATTTTTAACAAAGGCGCAATCGGTGATTTTGGAGTCGCAGTTAGACATGTAGTATTCAGCGCCGCCGTGGCCGTCATAATTTACTCTGAAGTCGCTTGCCACTCTGCCTTTGCTTATAGTGCTTCGGACAAGCTCAACTCTGCAGCCGGAAGAATAGTAATTAGTACCTCCATAAGTCGAAGTAATGCTGTAACCCCATGGACCGGTACTGCCATCTCGCTGTCCGTTTTGACCACCGGTCCAATCCTTCTGGATATCAGTACTTGCTAAACTATTGTCAATTGTCGTATCCAAAATGGTAATGTCGCAGTTTTCACGGCAGAATATCGCACCTGCCCGTACCTCGGAGCCGTTAACATTTCCTGCACCACCCCTGCCGTCAGGTGTAGCGCCGTCGCCGCCGATGTTACCCTCACCGATTATTGCAGTACAATCTTTAATCTTACAATTCTTTATCGTCGGCTTGCAGCCAATTCCAAAGTACATCGCGCCGCCGTAAGCCTCACCACCATCGGTTGCGTCACCACCCCAGTAAGCACCTCCGCTGGGAGCCGAACCGTAACCATTACCACCCTTGCCTCCATTACCGCCTATTGCACTACAGTTGATAATCTGACAAGAGACAATAGTCGGCTGGCTGCCTGCTGAAAAGTACATGGCGCCGCCATAGCCGATACCACCTCGGCCGCCATTGTAGCCGGGACTAATAACCGGTGGATCGAGCAAGTCCCAATCAGTCTCATCGCCGCCGAAACGGCCGCGTGCTATACAATTTTTAATGACGCAATTAGAAATAGTGGGACTGCATAGGCCTAAACCGGCTATTGCTCCACCATAGGCATCCTCACCGTCAAGACCTGTGCCGTTAGGATTCTCAGAACGACCTACTGCGTCGCCGTTTATAATAGTGAAACCATCAATGACGGCATCAGGACCTTCGCCCCCGCTGAAGATAAAGGCGCGCCCGGTGCCAACTATATAGTCGGTGCCGGGCAGTCTTGTACCAAATGGTGGTGCGGCACAATCAATAACCGTGCCGGCGACACAGTTGGGATCGTCCGGACGTTCGCAGGCAATAGTGAATGACCTGCCTGCAAAGTCGAGATTGACCTCTTTATAAACGCCGGGAGAGACAATTATTTTATCGCCATCGGTAACGACAGGATTGCCATCGGGACCTATTGCATTAAATGCGGCACGGATTGAATGGTATTGATCCGGAATGTGGAAAGTCTTTGCCTGTTCGAATTCAACGGTAACTTTCCTGTTTGAAAGCAATGTGACAGTCTTGGAATGTCTGTAAACGAAATCGTCATCCGTTCCCGTCCATCTCTTAACTTTATAACCTGCTTCCGGTCGAGCTACGAGGGTTACGACATTATCAACGCGACCCTTGTATGCTGTGGCGCTGTCCGGATCGACCGTGCCGTGCCCACCAACCACCTCGACAGTCAACTCAAATTGAGGAACGTTCGAGAGTATATACTCATGGTAGCCAATGTCAACAATACCCGTATCTCCTAAACTATCGGTACGGGTAGTGTAATCCGACAAACCAAGATTGGAAGCCGGTCCACTACCGGCATCAATAGCCGGGCTGTCGGCACTCTGGCCTGCTGCGACTTGACTGAGATAGTAACCACCAAATTCTCCATCTGCATACAACGGATCGCCTTCTATATTTGTATCATCGAAGTCGCTGCCGGAAATAGTCTCGATTAGCTGTGTAACGGTATCTAAACGCCCGTAATCACCGCTGGAGTTGTTATTGAATAAGCAGTGTTTTACAATTGCTTTGCCGAAGTGTTCTTCAACTATTGCGTGGCTGTCGCAGTTCTGGAATACCGAATCGGTAATCGTCGCGTCCGAAGTCCAATCGCTGAATATCGCGCCACCCAGGCTGCGTGCCCAGTTGTCATCGAATGTACAGTTCTTAATTTCCGGCTTTGCATAATTGTTGCATGAAATCGCACCGCCGTACACAGTTGCAGAGTTACCTGTTAGCAGGCAATTCCTGAGAAGATGCTTAACATTTCCACCATTGAAATTAATCGCGCCGCCGGCACCGTCAACGCCACGAGCAGTATTGTTCCTTATAATACAATTCTCAATTGTCGCGTTGGTAACGGTACATGCTATAGCACCGCCAATATCAAGATCATCGCCGCCCAAAGACCTGTTGCCACAAATAACTCCACCGTTATATGTCACGGTTCCGCCTATAAGGAATAAACCACCACCGCCTCTTGCGGAGTTATCCACAAACGAGCAATCATTAAACTTGGCGTTGAAGTCATGGAAATGCACACCGCCGCCCCATCCGTCCGGCCCTAAGGAGGCATTATTTCCTCTAAAGCTACACGATTCGAAGTTTAATCCGAGCATGGCATGTACATTAGGATTGCCGGTGTCATAATATGCATCTATTGCGCCACCGTTGTTACCGGCAATATTTTCCAGGAAAAGACAGTTTCTAAAGTTTGCATCGGTCTTGATGTTCAAAGCACCACCATCCATATATGCAGAATTACGCGTAAAGGTAGTGTCAGCAACATCCACATTGGTACCGTTACCGGCAAAGATTGCACCGCCATCATCGGTGCCGGTGTTATCGGTGAATGAACAGTCGTCCACGTCCAAAACATTGTTCGGAGCACAGTAAACAGCACCACCAAGGTTGCCTGCAAACTGGCAGTTATTAAGAACAACAGTGTTGTCGGAATCAGAATACAAAGCGCCGCCCCTGGTATAAAAGTTCGTCGGCACGTATGTATGGAATATTCCAATGCCGATTATTCTCTGAGTGCTCTGGAGAACTTCCTGGGTTAGGGCAGCCCCGTTACCGGAGAAAGCACAATCGACAAAGGTTGGGTTCGCACCTCTAAAGTAAGCTGCACCGCCATATCCAAGGCCATTCGTGGAACCTGCGTCACCGTCCTCAGCCTGTGGTAATGGTGGATCTTCATCTTCAAGCGGTGCGCCCGCACCAAAGAGGCCGTTGGTACCGGGCTGGCCCGCAGAAGCCAAATTGTTAAGGAAGGTACAATTCGTAATAACCGGCGTACTTTTATCCTCACAGTAGATACCGCCGCCAAAACCTTCACCGTTAGCATCTCCACCGTCACCGCCGTGGCTTGCCAATCCGGTGCCGAGGTTTACGCTGCCATCACCGCCATCTCCTCCCCTGGCACCTATGGCTGTGTTATTCGCTATCGTACAATTGCTGATGATTGGATTACTTCTGCCAAAACATGCAATCGCACCGCCGAATGCGTATCCTGTGGCATTGCCGCCATTGCCACCCCACTGGCCGGGATCACTACCATCAGGTATGAAGCTACCACTGATACCTGCAGCAGCCTGGGCGCCAACCACATGGCAGTCTGTTATTACGCAGTTTATGATTGAGGGCGAACTGGCGTTTTCACATAAGATTCCCCCGCCGGCAGCAGTGCCTTCGACATCCGTGCTGGAAGCCTGGACGAAAGATGAATTATCGTCGTCCGGATCAAGCAAGTAACCTGGAATGCCACCAGCTACACCAACAGCACCTATTACGTTACCGTTCCTAATGGTGAAACCCATTATTTTCGTATTGTGATCTTCGCCGCTGTGGAACCAGAAGGCACGTCCACTGCCCCCGCAGTTGATAATTGTGGCTGCTACTACGTTCGGATCATTCGGATTGGCGGACATCAAAGTAATATTCTTGCCCTGGAAGTCAATACCATTCGGATTGCTAACAGTGTGAACTCCCCGGTTGACAATAATATTCGTGCCGTGCTGGTCGGCAGCTTCTATAGCCTCCCCGATTGTGCTGTACTGGCCCGGAATCAAAATGTTTCGGTAAATATCCTGCTCAAATTCGACACGAACATGCTCGTTGCCATTTACCGTCATCATATTGATATTGGTATTCCACGAGGGGTCCTTGTCCGTCCCATTCCAGCTCTTGACACGGTAGCCTTCATTCGGTTCTGCCGTAAATGTAATGATCTGGTCTCTGTATGTTTCATAGGTGAATGTACACGTTTGGTTGTCTTCGTCAATCTCGGTATTGCTCGGATCGATATCTGCCTCAACAGTACCGGGGCCAACCACTACAAGAGTTAATTCCCGCTCCGGACCACGTACGACATGATGATAACCAATATCCACGACGCCGGTATCGGCAACACGATCTGTTCTTGTTGTATGAAGCACCATGTTCAGATTGCTCGCAAGGTCGCTGCCGCTATCGACGCACGGGCTGTCCGCGCTCTGTCCCGCCAGAGTCTGGCTAAGGAAGTTCATATCGACAAAGATCGGATCGGCATCAATATTGCCAATGAGCCAGTTAAGGGTACGTCCGGGTTCGACATGGATAGCTTCCGCGGCCCGACCGCCCTGAATATCGCTATATGAAACTGTAAGCGCAGCAGGTCTGTCGAGATAAATCGGCTCCGTATCACTTCCAATAGCAATCTGGTTTCCAAAAACACCTTTATTATTCCAAAGAATGCTATTAATAAGAGTCGTTTTTGATTCGTAGGTACACGATAAACCACCGCCTCTTCCGCGTCCGGAATCTCTGAAATCGAATGCCTGATTATCTATGATAGTACAATTTGAAATCGTCGGCTCTACGAACCAGTTGGCGACAACGCCACCACCGTCAATGGAAGCTGTATTACTGTTGATCAGACAGTTTTTGAGTAACGGTGCGGACGGATCTCCGCCCAGATACACACCGCCGCCCGAGCCGGAAGAAGAGTTATTGTTTATCAGACAGTCTTCAATCCTCGCATTGGATGACCAGCAGAAAATTCCGCCTCCGCCGCCATATGAGATGTTAACGTAAGGATCACTACCGTCAGGCGGGAAAATCAGGGGGGGTAATATGAGACTGGAATCAATCAATAATAGGGTAGTAGGATCTACCTGAAGAGTTTTGTCGGCATCATTATTTATGATTGTGCAGCCGATAATTTTCGGTGCGCCTCTACTGAAGAATAATCCGCCACCGGTATATGCGGCATTATCATCGAATTTACAGTAAGAAACTTGTGCTTCGGTGTCTTCTCCGTGCCAGTATATACCACCACCAAATCCCGCCAGGTTGCGGTAAAATTCAGTGTCTTCGACTTTTATCGTGCTGTTGTTGTGCCATATTAATTCGTCTATATCATCATCTTCGTTTGGATCAATTAATTCCCCGCCCCCGTAGACTCCACCGCCATAGCCTAATACTAAATTATTACTAAATCTGCTGTCGTCGATATCCAGCGAGCTTTCAGATGTGATTAAAAGTCCGCCGCCGTCACGGGTAGCGATATTCCAGTCATATAAGCAATCCACTACCTCAATTGTACAGGACGGTTCATAGAACTGGCCGGCTCCATAGCGTGCTCTGTTTTGAATGAATTCAGATCGAATAAATGTTCCTGTCGATCCTTCTGAATAATATTCTCCTCCGCCATCGTGTGCTACCGTGGAATTGTTCTCTATTCTGCAGTTGGTCATTGTTACCTTCACGCCGGCAGCATAGTAGTTTGCACCACCAAAGGTCGTAACGATGCCCCAATCGTCTATACCAGGTTCTCCATCTGCACCGGCAGCCCCCTCAAAGCCGGCGTTGCCTGCACCGCCCACGCCAGGGATACCTTCTGCAAAAGCATTAGGTTCGGATAAGCTGGGATTGTAGATAGGACTATTCGGATCAATTAATTCTGGGTCTAAGGGACTAAATCGATCAGCTTGAGTGGTTGTGTTACTCTGAATTATAGTATCCGACATATCAACTTCACAATTTTCACCGAAATATATGGCGCCGGCCCATGATCGTGCTCCGTCCGGTCGGCCGTTTCCACCGAAACCAGCGTCACCACCATCTCCACTTACATTCGGATCAGTGGGTCCATCCACACCAGGTTCTCCATTAGGATTACCGGCACCACCCTGACCGGCAGTAGCGCCGACTCCACCTGAAGCACCACCATTTCCACCAATACCGGCTTGTCCGCCATATGCACCAACACCCTGGATTGTAAAGCAGTTGGAAATAAAACAATGTCGTATTACCGGCTTGCAATCGGATTCGAAGTATATCGCACCGCCTACACCTTCAGCACCTTCACCGCCATCTCCTCCATTTCCGCCGTCACCGCCTTTACCGCCTGCGCCGCCAGCACCGCCGTTACCTCCATTGCCCCCTGGACCGTCATCTCCACCATTATAGCCCAACTGTCCCGGCTGTCCATCCTGGCCCGGCTGACCATCCTGGCCATCCTGACCGTCCTGGCCATCCTGGCCGTTACCTCCGACACCACCGAACCCACCGATTGCACTACCAAGTACGATGGTACAATTCAGAATGATCGGAGCGCTGTTGGCATCAAAATACATCGCGCCACCATGGGCTAAGCCACCATTACCTCCAGGTACTCCGTCTGCACCATCCAATCCGTCCGCTCCAGGTGCACCGTTCAGACCATCCGCTCCATCCTGTCCAGGCATGCCGTGTATTGGCGAGTTAACGTCAGGTGTATTCGGATTATTCGGATCCCATGAATTAGGGTCGCCGTCCCACGGATTATTTTGATCCCACGTATCAACGAGATTTGGATCGAATGAGTGACCATCATTAGCATCAATAACAACCGCATCCAATAGATCCAGCGCATCCAGCGCATCCGGTGGATCATCAGGTGCTGGGAATGGTGGTGGTGGTGGAGCCCCATCAGCACCGTTAGCCCCTATAGCACTACTGTTAAGGATAACGAGATTAGAGAGTGTGGGGCTACTTCCATTGAAGCAGGCTATCGTTCCACCTAAAGCTGGCTCCGTAGCCATGCCATTAGCAATTGTAAAGCCATCAATAACAGAATCTTGGCCCTCACCGCTTTGGAATATGAAAGCGCGCGTGGCGCCGCCACAATCAATTATTGTCGATGCCACAGAAGCCGGGTCATCCGGGTGTTCGCTGGCGACAGTAATAGCCTTGCCCTGGAAATCATAACCATCTTGGATGCCTTGGCTGCTTGGGCGGTAGGTGCCTGCCGAGACAATCACCTTGTCGCCGTGGTCGTAAGCAGCATTAATGGCATCAGAAATCGTGAGATAATGTCCCGGCACAAGGAAACTTCTCGGCTGCCGGAACGTGACGGTGACTACCTTGTCGGAATCTATCGTCACGGTATTTTCGGTGGACCAGGAGGTGTCGTCATCCGTCCCTACCCATTCTTTGATACCATAAGTTGTTTCTGGATCAGCGATTAACTTTACGACTGTACCTTCGGGATAATATGCGCCCCTTCTGTCATTGGGGTCAATGGCCCCGTGACCGCCAATGACACTGGTAGTTAATTTATGCAATGGAATCAATTCGAATTCAATTGAGATGTCCGTATCAGCAATCATCGTTATCATTTTGTCCGGTTCTAACGATGAATCATCTTCGGTCCCCGCCCAGGACTTGATACGATAGCCTTCATTGGGATCTGCTTTAAGCTGCACCACTTCATATTGACGATAAGTGCCGCTGCCGGGCTCAACAGTACCGTCGCCAGCTACTGTGATATTCAACTGGAGCATTTTTGCCGGTATGGCCGGGTAATGAAAACCCATATCCGCTATTCCGGCATCGGTTTGGCCATCTGTCCTTGTAGTATATGTATTCAATTGAAGACCGGGATCGGTATCAGGATTACCAATATCAATACAGGTGCTGTCGGTTAGCTGTCCGGCTACCTTCTGGCTTAGATAATAATTGCCAAGCGGACCGGTCACAAACGTAGGCATTATATGAATGTTGCCTATCCCCTGGTCGTCATCCTCAACACTGGAATAAGTAGCCGAACAATTAAACAAGTCATCACCGTTACCCCAAAGAATACAGTTTGTGATGACCGGCGAAGAATCCTCATCAGCAAAGATACCGCCGTCTTTCGGTGCGTTCGGATCGTCAACAATAATTGTGCAGTTAGTGATAACAGGCGATGAATTCTCAAGTTCGATTCCTCCGCCTTCGTAAACGGCTGAGTTATTCGCGATAAGACAATTGAAAATAGTAGGATTGGAATTATAGCAGGCTATACCGCCGCCAACGTTGTCTGCGAAATTGTAGCTGATAACACAATTTTCAATCGTTGGAGAAGAATCTTCACAATTGATGCCCCCTCCGATAGCGGTGCTTCCTGAAGTTTCGTTGTTGGCGATCGTACAGTTTTTAATTATGGGCGAACTGTTATTAGTGCAATCGATACCGGCGCCATAATATTTGGCGGTATTATTAATTATAATGCAGTCTGTAATGGTCGGCGATGCTCCGTCGATCCGGATTCCGCCGCCGTAATCGGCTTCGCCCCGGCTGATGGTCAGACCTTTTATAATAGTGCCGGGTCCCTCGTTATTCGCGAACGTCACCGTAGAACCGTCGCTCAACATGCCTAAAATGAGCGTATTTTCAGGACTGATATTCGTATTAGCCGGCTCGTTGATATCGCCGCTGCGAAGCATTATGGCCTTACCGTCGAAGTCGATGGTTTCGAAGAAGAGACTGTCGGCTTCGGCGATCAGCTCGTCACCGTCAATGGACTCGTCAATCGCCGCCTGGATCGAAGTATACAAATGTTCAGGATTTTTGGTATTGATAACCCTGCCCGGTTTTCCACTCGGGATTAACGTTAATGCGTTGTAAAGGTTAAGGCGTCCGCCCGATTGACAACGCATGGGCAAGGTCAGCACCGGATCGACCGTCTTCATCAGAAGTCCCTTGATTACTTCTTTCGGCAGGGCCGGATAATACGACTTTACCAGGGCACAAGCACCTGAGACATAAGCCGTGGACTGCGATGTCCCGCTTAGAGTACTATAGTTGGTAGATACACGCCAAACGGTCATTGCTTGATTCCCGGATGTTGGTGTGGTGCTCACTATGTCTGTTCCGGGCCCGGCGATGTCAACCGAAGTTGCTCCAAAATTGGAGAACTTAGACATCATGTCATTCGGATCGGTGGACATTACGGAAATGATGTTATCAAGATCGTAACTTGCGGGATAAACAGCAGTTTCATCATTGTCACTGCCATAATCGTTGCCTGCCGCTGCAACAAAAAGAATTCCTGCATCGCCGGTCTTTCTAATCGCTTCTTTAAGAGCTTGTGAATCGTATTCCCCGCCCGACGAAAAGTTTATAATATCTGCGCCATTATCTATAGCGTACTGTATGGCTACGATCGCGTCGCTGGCAAAGGTTTCGGGGACAGGATTGTAATCATCGGCATATATCTTCAGGGCCATTATTTTGACATTCCAGCAGACACCTGCCACGCCCTGACCGTTATTGCCTAAGGCACCGATAATTCCCGCTACATGGGTGCCGTGATACCATGAATCCTTCATATCGCCTGTGCCGTCATTAGACCTCATCCCACTGGTGCCGGCGAAATCATAACCGTAAATATCATCTATATACCCATTGTCGTCATCGTCAACTCCTTGCGCGCCGCCTTGCTCCGCGACGTTCACCCACATATTAGCAGCCAGGTCGGGGTGCTGATAGTCGATGCCTGAGTCGATAACGGCTACGACAATATCGGAGCTGCCGGTTGTAATATCCCATGCCTCGGGCGCATCAATGTCGGCATCTTCCGTACCGCCTTTCTGTCCGGTGTTGTCCAATCCCCACAAATCAGTAAAAAACAGATCGTTGGGAGTAGCACATAACCTGTACTTATAGTTAGGCTCGGCATATAAAACATTGGCCGACCGGATGAATTTGATCCCGGCATCCAGAACGCTCGTACCGGCCGGCAGTTTTATAACAGCCAGCCCGGGCGAGGAGTCGTCATATTCTTTATCCACCGCAGCGCCGGCTACGATGAAATCAGAAATCCTGCTTCTTATCGCGCGACGCGTCAACGGACCAGCCAGCACCGGCCCTTCCGGCAGTTGCGAACCTGTTTCCGGATCGGCAAAGCGCACAATCAGTTCGTTTTGTTTATAGGCTGTCGAAGAATTGTGCAGCGGATCGGGAACTCCGGACCATTGCATATCCACTGCCCCGGCAATACCCGATACAAAAAACAAAACGAACAAGCTAATAAGAAATTGTCGTTTCATACTGTCTGTTCTATAAAAAAGTTGTTATTTCTGAAACAGTTAATCGTCTAAGACACTCCAGCGTGCTCAGGCGTCACAATTACGTTTCACAAGAATGTGGGAACTATCGTAAGAGACCCCTCTACCGGCCTGAAGTCTATAACTCGCTTTCCATCGAGGCAATTGCTTCAGCTTCGCGCTCTTCCTGCAGCATGATCGTCGGTTTCACCAGTATCAATAATATCTTTTGGTCTCTAACCTTGCTACGGTTGCCGAACAGTCTTCCAATAAAAGGTATCTTGCTCAATACCGGGATACCTGATTCCATTTCAACCTCAGCAGTTATTCTCTGACCGCCCAATAATAAAGTCCCGCTATCGGGCACACTTACACGTGTCATGATCGAAGATCTTTCTGTTTCAGGAAGACTAACCTCCCACGTTTGAACCTCCCCGGCTCCTCCACCGATAATAGGCGCTTGAACCTCGCTTGTATTAAGCCCGAGAAATTCATTCTGAATCGTTATGATATTGAGCAACACATTCTTCTTATCATGAGTGATAGTCGGCGTAATAGTCAAAATACTCCCAATCGGCACCTGAATATACTGCGGGACGTTACCCCCGCCCGCCTGAGTTGTGCCGCTCACCGTGCCGACTGTGGTGACTCCAGACGACTGAACTGGAGGCAGCGGATAAGTCACCGTTCTGTTAATGTTAAAAGTGGCAGATTCACCGCTCAAAACCGTGGCTACCGGCGCGGTCAATGACTTTGAGTCTCTGTGAGCCTGGGTCGCACGCAGGATGAAGGCAACCTGCAAATCATCCAGTATAGAGCCATACCCACCTGCAATGGACGCAGCCGATGTACCGATACCACCAATACTCAGAGGAACCGATGTAGCTGATGGCTCAGTCATAAAGGCAGAGCCTTGATCGAAAGCCACCTGACCCCACCTGCCGCCGAGGTTATTAACAAAATCTACGTCTAAACCGATGTCTTCAAGGAAATTCTCGCTTACGACGAGGAATCTGGCTTCGATTGAGACCTGATGTCCAAGTGACTTCCGCAGCGCCTTGAGCAGATTATCGATTTCTCGATGGACCTCATGTGTATTGTAGACGGCAAGTTTCTTTGGCGACTGAGTCGGATAAGGTGTTATAGTCCCTTCTCCTGTATCACTTAGATCGAACCAACCTTCCGGCTCAATGCTTTCCTGAATAAGCTGTACCAAACTTTGTGACTGGGCATAGCCACCTTGGCCGCCCATCATACCGCCGCCCATGCCGCCCATCCTACCGCCGCCGCCCATGCTGCCGCCCATGCCGCCCATGCCGCCGCCATAACCACCCATGCCGCCGCCCATGCCGCCCATCATGCCGCCCATGCCGCCCATGCCGCCCATCATGCCGCCCATGCCGCCCATGCCGCCCATCATGCCGCCGCCCATGCCGCCCATCCTGCCGCCGCTCATGCCGCCCATACTACTGCCGCCATAGCCGCCGCTCGTGCCGCTCGTGCCGCTCGTGCCGCTGGTACCACCGCCAAGGCCAGTGCTCGTGGTGTAGCCTGGGTCACTAGAGCTGCTTATCATACTGCCCATCATCATGCCCATCATCATGCCCTGCATGCCGCCGTATTGGGCCGGATCACCGACCAGGTCGGTAATGTCATAAACGCGCGTCACCATTTTCTTGGGCAGCGTGTCAACTGTTGCTATCAGAATTATACCCTCATCCACAACGTAGCTGATTTCTGCGAATTCGCTCGAAACTCCGGACAATAAAACCTCCAGTGCTTTACGGAGCTTGACACCCGTCAGTGGATCCATCCCCGCCGGTGTGGTCTGTTCGACCTCGCCATTATCGAGCAGATCCTTCCAGTTAGGCTGTATCTGTAACGGAGGATCTACGGAACCCTCTAATTGCACTATCACTTCGGCAAAAGACGTTGACGCTGTTAAGTTCGACAGGTCAACAATCTGCTCCAGGGCGTCATACACTCTCACGTCAGCCGGATCCAGGCCGATTGGCTTGTCCGGCTGGCGAGTGGGTTTCTGAGTAATCTCACGCCAATTTTTGGGATAGGTAAGCTCTTCAGCGTATGGAATTCCGGATTCGTCGGTTTTCAGCAGGATATCTGCTCTTTGCCTGTCTGCTTCTTTCTCGATATCTAATTGTTTCCGGTAGAAAACCATATCTTCCAGAGTGTCTTTGAGTATTAGTGCTTCGTTATTTTGTGGGTCTAATGCAAGCAGGCTTACCAATTGACCAAGAGCCGCTTCGTACTGTTGCTGCTTCTGATAAGCTAACGCGTTTTTCATCAGCTCGGATATTCTTGTCTGTCTGTCAACTTCCATCTGCTTTCTAAATTGATTTTGTGCCTCTATTGCTGCTGTGCGTTTCTCTTGTTCGGCTTGCTGAGCTTTTTCGCTTTGTTTCTCGACAATTTCGTCACTAAGTGTTTTGAGCTTGCTGCTGTATTCTTTGAAAAGTTCATCTCCAAGGTGTATCTGGTTTTCGTTCACGGCAAATTCAGCTTGCTCAATTTCTTTCTTGGCCTTATCGAATTCCCCCTGGACCATGTAACTATTGGCTTTGGTTACAGCGTTGTTAACAACTGTTCCGGTATAGGTGCGAATGATATTCCTTTTTTTAGTAATCTGTTCGATATAAGTTCCTTCACCTGTTACCGGTGAAGCGACTTTTACCGCGGTCATCTGTGGCTGTGCGGGTTTTAGCTCGATAACTTCCGGCTCATTAACTTCCGATTCAGCAGCCCCGAAGTTGAAGACTTTTGGCTCAATAACAGCAATCATCTCAGGCTTCTTTTTCTCTGGAACGGGCTCTTTATCAGCCTTTTGGGGCGAGCGCTTATCTATTTCCGCCAGGTAACCTTCTATAGTTTTTTTCATCGGTGGAGGGATTAAACCGCTGGTCGCCACCTCGACAAGACCTTCGCGAGCTTTTTCGAATTGACCGGCACGATAATATTTCATGCTGCTTCGATAAAGTTCGGCGATTTTCTGGTTCTGCCTTTTCTTCTGCTGTTCGCCTGGTTTTGCGATGTCTTCTTTAGTGGCCTTCTCCGGCTTTTCTGCCGTTATCTGAGGAGATGCTTTATCGTTTGTTGCCTGAAGTTCTATTTGCTTAAGAACCGTAGCGATCTGCGTCTGCTCGTCTTTTGTTAAATACTTATTCTTTCTAAGGCTCTCAAGATTTGCCTTGGCCTCGATTAGCCGGTTCTGCTTAATCAATTTGTCGGCCGCCTGAAATTTCTCCAGAGCAAGCTTTCTTTGGGCTACCGCTGCCTTTGTCTTTTCAAGATGTGCATGCAGCTCCTCACGCCCTGTTGCGGTTAGATATTCCTGGTATCCCTGGGCCATAACAAAGGTTTTGAGCGCCTGCTCATAGTAACCCTTGTCATATTCTCGCTTGCCAGCCTGAACATAGCTCTGGACGATTCGCCGGAATGCTTCCTCCCGGTCGGTCGCTCCATTCTCCTGCGACTGAGCCACGTCAAATGCTGTTGTTATAAGCAACAAAATAGATACCATTACGATGGACAGAGACTTTCTGCCGAAAGATTGGGTCAAGAAACTTGGCTTGCTCAAAATAAACCTCCTGCCAAAAAAAAACACCCTCTTAGTGAAATTCTTTACAAAATACTGTTACAATACTCTCCAGCTTCAACAAGGGGCCGGACTTATAATAACTCAAGTTTATAGGAAAACATTTTTTTTTGCAAGAGAAAAATTTGATTTATGCCTACTTGGCCAATAATATCTAAATTGTAGTACGCTTAACTGAATAATCCGAAAAATCCGAAGGGAAAAAAGTAATCTCAAAAACGCATTTTTTTAGGTCATAGCAGGGATTTAGAAAGTAAATCGCAATACAAAACCATCGAAAAACAGATAATATGAAGGAAAAATCTCTAATACTGGCTGTTGAAACATCCAGCAGAATAGGCTCTGTTGCAATATCTCTCAATGGAAAAATGCTTGGAGAAACAGTTTTTTCTTCACCATTGAGACACAGTGCCGAGATATTTCCCGCCATGCGCGGTTTACTTGACCAATTCGACCTGAATCCCGGTCAAATCGAACACATTTGTATATCCGGCGGGCCCGGCAGCTTTACCGGCCTGCGAATAGCTACAACGCTCGCGAAAATAATGCACCTTGCGCATTCTGTACAAATTGTGACCGTCGATACTCTCGACGTGGTTGTCGCAAATGTCATCAATCTTATTCCTGAGAATACTTTTTCAGCTTCGAATCACAAGCTGCCGGCTATCCAGGGCGAGAAAGTTGCCGCTGTTCTCGACGCCAAGCGGGGCCAATTTTTTATCGCCGGCTATGAGCGATACACGAACGATAAGCGGAATGCGGCAGGGCGGGCAAGCTGGAAAAAAGTTCTACCGGATTCTTTAATGACTCCTTCGCAGTTCCTCGACCGATTTGCCTGCGATGCTAAACCAGTCTGGCTGCTCGGCGATGGGTTGCTTTATTATAAGGATAAGTTTCAGGCCGGCGGCGTTCACTTTTTTCACGAGAAGTACTGGAGCCCAAGGGCCGGCAAAGTTCTCCTGCTCGGCCGGCAAATGGCCTTAAAAGAACAATTCGCCGATGCAATGACGCTCACCCCCAATTATCTGCGCAAGCCGGATGTCACTGTAAAACCACGGTGACTCCCGGGTTTGTGTTAGAACCAGTTAGTTTATTTTTATTGACCCTACATTTGTCTTCAATAGAACCTTGCCCTCTCCCGAGCCTATTGTCCCTTTTATGGATTTGCCGACTTTACCAACCACAGTTATTGGCCTGGCAGTCTCGACTGAGCCGATGTTTGTTGAAGCATGGACTTGTGCCGACAACTCAGAAGGAGCTGTAAAATCTATGCTGCCGACATTAGTTGTGATATTCGCTTTGCAGGCGGCTGGAGCGGCGTCTGCGTATTTGACTGTTACAGAGCCAACGTTAGATGAAAGGTCAAGCTCAGCGACAACCGCATGGCAGGCAATGGAGCCAACATTTACTGACGCGTCAATTCGACCTTCGATGTCTGATACGGTTACGGTTCCTACGCCGGTTGAGCTGTCCAGTTTCATGTGCGTGGGAGCTATGATTTTGAAATCAACGACAAGCGCCCCCTTTTTTAATTCAACGGGTTTCACCACCTTGATGGTCAGTGTGTCGTCGGAAGATTCAAGTTCCATCTTGACTTCTTCGGCAAGTTTCCGGGCCTGCTCTTTCGTTTTCGCCTTAACGGTGATTTCGGCAGTGATATTACAATCTGTAACATCAGCGCCTGTGACAGTTATTGAACCGACGTCGGTTTCGACATTTAGCCCGGCCACGCCGGCAATGGGTACTGATGTATGTTCGGTTCTCTGATATTTGGCCTTGAATAAGCTGCCTATATCATTACAGCCTGAGAGGACTGTTAGCAGGCACAAAGAGGCCGCAAAACACAAATTTATAAGGAAATGTTTTCTCATCTTTATATCCCTCGATTACATTTCTTGTCGTTTAGATTATTATTGCCCGGCTATGGATTGGTTGCAAGTTAGTTTTCACAAAACTTTTTTCAGTCAAATGAAAGGGGCCTGTACTGAATCGAACAGTACAAGCCCCTATATGACACAAATACTGGTTTAATCACAGCAATATTCTTTATTCGACGGCATCAATTTCTGATCGATATAGTCGAACATCATCAAAGTACATCTTACCGGCTCCGCCGGGAGTTGTTATATTGCCATGAGTGCCAATGCCGATTGCGATTTTGTCAACATCTGTCGGATCAATTCCCTGATCGGTAAAGCTCTGTAGAGGAATCACCCATTTTGTCCAGGCCCCGATTTGTGTTGCTGCCGGATCATCATGATATACAACTACGGGGCTGCCGGTTCGATTAGATAGTGACACATACAAACGCTCGGCATCATTATTAAAAATGCCCCTGAACCAGATTATCAGTTTGTCCACGCCTTGCTCAGTCCAGTCACGCGGATAATCCAGTGTCAGTTCTGCTTCAGAATAGTACGAGTAGCCCTGTTTATTATTGTCATAAACCACCGGCATTGACTTTCCGCCACCATGGACAATCGTTTCCTCGCAATAAGAAGGAGTTGTCTCGTCGCCCACGGCCGATCCAGTTCCATTACCGGGGTAGGCCGGTTCATCATCGTGTGCTGCATAGCCAAGCCCATCTTTCCACGCCCACCATATCTCATTGTTACCAATGTCATAATCCTCAAAATCGTCCACCAGGAGGAAGTCGGCCGTAGTAAAGCTCCATACAAGGCCTTTCACTATACTGTCACTATAGACCGCGTCCACGCGCCAATACCAGGTACTGTTCCACCCAAGTTCTACGGGACCGAAGTTCTCGGAACCTGATGCCCTGTTACCCTTGTATTCCGGTGAAACCGTTGTGGCATTCTTCACGGCATCGGCATCTGCGCCAAAGTACAGATCGCTCGAAGCGGCACTATCTGCCGGAGTCCAGCTAAGAGTCGCCGTCATCTTCACATCCTCAGCACCGTTAGACGGATTTGGATTGCCAACTGCGCCGGGAGTAGTAAAGCTCCAGATGTCACCTTTATACGTACTGTCGGCATCGAACTCATCGACGCGCCAGTAATAAACCTTCTCCCGTTCAAGTGTGCCGGGATTATAGGTTGCAGGTACCTGTGCGGTGCCATCGGCCGCGTTATCTACTTCTTCATAATTGTCACCTAAATATACCGTATGCGTTTTCGCACCGTAACCCGGTGTCCAACTCAAAGCTGCATTCGGGTCTACAAATTCAGCGCCGTCGGCAGGATCAGGATTATATGCTGTTGTGGGCGGAACCGAAAAGCTCCAGACGTTGCCTTTCCACGGGCTTCTCGGGTCAGCCTCGTTCACTTCATCGATTCGCCAATAGTAGGTCGTGCCTGGAACAAGACCATCCGGATAGGCATATCCGGGAAAGCCGACAATATAAAAATTAATGTCCCTGTCCTGATTGACTCGGAAGGTATCGCCGGTGCCGTTGGCCACGTCGTCATAATTATCGCCGAAGTAGACGTCGTGTGATACCGCGGCTTCATCCGGCGACCAGCCAAGGGTGGCCCACGTGTCCGTATAGTATGCGCCATCAGCCGGGTCTGGATTGTAGGCCGACACGGAGGAATCCACCAACGTCAGCTCAAATGACTCGACCCAATCAACCTGCCATCCGTTGGAAGCGCCTTCCTGAAACGCGGACACCGCGATGGTTTGGCCCGGCTCCAGTCCTAAATCTTCCAGCGGGATGACCGCGTGAATCGTATCACCCTCAATCGTGTATTCGTAGTCCTCAAACAGTTCCACCTCGTCTCCGGTCGATGGATCAAGGGTGTACGCGTACACGCCGGCGGTGTCGCCGTCGCGCCAGCCGAATTGAACCATCACATCAACGCCAATGGGGGTTTGCAAGTTCGTTGGGTTGCCCTCATACTCGTCGTTGAGGTAGCCGGTGGCCGGATCGTTGTCCGTATCGAGAATCCAATGGTAGTAGTATCGATTGGTCATACCGGCCGGCGTATCCTCTACCGAAGGCGCGAAAACACCGTACACCGTCATCGTCAGATTCAGGTTACCTTCGTCCATCCATGCCTCAATACGCTTGATGTCGCCGCTCGAATCGGCCATGTCGGACGGATCGTCCACGCCGGCGACCTGCCCGAGGGAGGTATCCAACGTCAGTTCAAATGACTCGATCCAATCACACTGCCATCCGTTGGAAGCGCCTTCCTGAAACGCGGACACCGCGATGATGTCGCCCGGCGTCAATCCTAAATCTTCCAGCGGGATGACCGCGTGAATCGTATCACCCTCAATCGTGTATTCGTAGTCCTCAAACAGGGCGTCATCGTCTCCGGCCACTGGATCATAGGCGTACACGCCGTTGGTGGCGCCGTCGCGCCAGCCGAATTGAATAATCAGATCAGCACCAATGGGGGTCTCCAAGTTCGTTGGGTTGCCCTCATACTCAGAGTTGTTAAAACCGGTGGCCGGATTGTTGTCCGTGTCGAGGCCCCAATGGAAGTAGTATCGATTGGTCATGCCTGCCGGCGTATCCTCTACAGAAGGCGCGAAAACACCGTACACCGTCATCGTCAAATGCAGGTTCTCGTGCTCCACCCATGCCTCAATGCGCTTGATGTCGCCGCTCGAATCGGCCATGTCGGACGGATCGTCCACGCCAGCGACCTGCCCGACGGCAATGCCAACGTACCCGGTCATCATCCACCCGATGGCAAACGCCACCAGCCACAGGACGCGGGATGTTGGGATGACTGAAGGGGGCCTCTCCGGGCGTCGCGTGACTGATCGGAAATTTGATACACGAGATGCTAGAACAGACAATTTCTTACACATGATAGTTCTCCTTATTGAGTAGTTAATATAATCATGCTTTGGCTACGTACCAATAGCAATCGTTAAGGACTTATACTGTAATTACACTTTGCTCATTCGGGGTAATTTCTTCTTCTCGATGCTGCCTCCTTCCTCAAAAAGCCCAACATATGCGGCTGATATTACAGTGAAAATCTACAATAAGCTAAAAAATTCATCTGTCGTACAAGCATTAATTCAAGGATGCTGATAATCTCTTTTACCAGATTAGACACCTTCACGTCAAGGAAAATCTCCAGACAAGATACTATACTTTTACTCCGGCAAAACCTCTAAATCACTCATAAAACTATTTTATTCAGAAACATTCTCGATATTTCGACACAGCCGAATGTCATCGAAGAACATTTTCCCAGAGCCACCTGGAGTTTCCGTATTACCCCGGGTGCCGATACCTATCGCTATCCTGTCAACATCGGTCAGGTCAATGCCCTTCTCGGCAAAGATCTGCAGTGGGATGATCAACTCTGTCCAGGCTCCAATCTGGGCCGCAGCCGGATTTTCATGTTCGACCACCACAGGTGTACCGGTTTTATCGGTTACCGCCACATACAGCGGATCCGTGGAATTGGTCGAACTGCCATGAAACCACAGATACAATTCATTAACACCTTCATCGGTCCAGTTACGTGCTTCGCTTAATGTCATTTCTACTTCCGAATACATTGCGTAGCCCTGCTTATTGTTGTCGTAGGACACCGGCATTGATTGACTGCCATTGTGAACGATTAATTCTTCCGTGTAAGAAGGTGTGGTTTCGTCACCTACACCTGAACCGGTACCGTTACCGGCAAAAAATGGCGGATTCTCCTCTGTGCCGTAACCTAATCCGTCATGCCATGCGTACCATATCTGATTATCGCCGGCATTATAATCCTCAAAATCATCTATGGAAACAAAGTCGGCAGTAGTAAAGCTCCAGAGTGGACCTTTCGTGGGATTACCAAGACTATCTACTTTGTCGATACGCCAGTAGTAAGTGGCATACCAGGAGAGTTTCCCTGGATCATAGCTCTCAGCACCCAGCTCCTTAGAGCCTTTGTATTCCGGTGAATTCTTATCGGCATTGCGCACTGCATCTTTGTTTTTGCCGAAGTACACCTCATGCGAAGCAGCACTATCAGCCGCAGTCCAACTAAGAATCGCCGTCATTTTCACATTAACAGCTCTATTAGATGGTTGTGGATTCCCGACGGCACCCGGAGTCGTAAAGCTCCAGATATCACCTTTATACGTATTGGCGGCATCAAACTCATCGACACGCCAGTAATAAACCTTACCTGATTCGAGCGGATCTGGGGTATAGGTCGTAGGACCCTGAGTGGATCCTCCGGTGGCGTCATTTACATCATCAAAATTGTCACCAAGATATACAGAATGCAATTTTGCACCGAAACCCTCTGTCCAGTTCAATGTTGTATTCGGATCCACAAATTCGGCGCCATCAGCAGGATAAGGATTATAAGCAGTCTTGGGCGGAATCGAAAAGCTCCAGACATCTCCTTTCCACGGACTGTTCGGATCGGCCTCGTTGACTTCATCGATTCGCCAATAGTAAGTCGTGCCGGGAACAAGGCCATCCGGGAAAGCATATCCTGGAAATCCGGCAACATAAAAAATTTCATTCTGGTTGCCACGGTACGTGCCACCAGTGCCGTTGTACACATCGTCATAATTATCGCCCATATACACATCGTGCGAGACTGCACTATCACCCACGTACCAGCCAAGAGTCACCCACGTATCGAATAGAATAGAACCATCAGCAGGGGTAGGACTAAAGGCAATCGGAGTCCTGACCCCTTGCATAAGCTCCACAATCTCAGCCTGCGATAATGCCCGCTTGAATACGCAGAAATCATCAAGCAGGCCGTTAAATTGCCAACTGTCGTCAACGTCCCGTCCAATACGAGCGCCTCCACCCCAATTGCCCGCGGCTTTCACACCCGGAGGAGCTTCTACGAACTCGTTTCCATATTCTGCGACCAATTCCCCATCGATGTACATAGCCCCGCCTCCATACTCACCCGGAACTAATTCCCAGGTAAGTGCCATGTGGTGCCATGCATCGTACTCGACAGTTCCTTCGTACGCATTGATAATGTAGTTGTTATTGATGTCGCCGACATGGGCGTGGTATTGGCCGTTTCGAATATAACCACCGTGACACCAGGAGTGCGGTGCCGCCAAAGCACTGAATATTGTCTGCGTACCGCCTGTATCCTCGGATTTCACCCAATAGGCGAGGGTAAAAGCCATCGTCGGAATATCTTCGGCAGGAATGTTAAGTCCGTCCAGGTCGAGGTAACTGCCATTGCCGGTGATTTGGCAAGCTTCTGAGCTTCTAACGCCTGCACCGGCAAGTCCATTAACACCATCGACCACCTCGGCGTCATTACCTCTACCAGATTTATCTAAGACAATAGGATTATTGCCAAAGCCCTCGAAGTCATAGTATATGACCAGAGACGGATCCTCAACAGCAGAACCATTAACAGTTACACTCATCACTAAAATAAAAGAAAATAGCCAAATCAAATTCCTGTACATAATAATCCTCCTTATTAAGCGGTTAAGATAATCATGCTTTGGCTACGCACCAAAAGCAATGGATAAGGACTCTTGCTGTAACGATACTCTCCTTGTTCGGGGTGATTTCTGCGACTCGACGCTGCCTCCTTCCTCGAAAAGCCCAATATGAGCGGCTGATCTCACAGTGAAAATCTAAAAAATAAACTTTACCGTTTTCGCCTGCTGTACGAACATTAATTCAATAATGCTGATAATCTCTTTTACCAGATTAGACACCTTCGCGTCAAGGAAAATATCTGAACAAGTTGTCAGACTTTTTAATGTCTCCCCCAGCAAAACCTTCAAAGTCGATCACAAATCCTCTCTTTTGCTTTAAAAACAACCGGGGCCTATGCCAAACAGTTAGCATAGACCCCGAAACGATACTAATTGCAAACCCGCCATATCACATCTTATGGCAAAGCTTCCTATTCCGGCCGTGAACGATAAAGCCGGATATCGTCGAAATACATCTTGCCGGAACCGCCGGGTGTTGTCATGTTGCCCTGGGTTCCCAGGCCGATTGCAATCCTGTCCACATCTGTCAGGACGATGCCCTGGTCGGCGAATGCCTGCAGGGGGATAACCCACTCCGTCCAGGCATCAATCGTTGCCGCGGCCGGATCATCGTGGACCACCACCGCAGGCGTGCCTGTGATGTTGGATATAGCTACATACATCGGCTCGGCGGCGTTGCTGGCGATACCGATATCCTGGTTCGCCCACTGCCCGGTGACATTACCGGTAGTCGTGACGTTGGAGAATACCGCCTGGCATGTCAAGGCGGCATCATGGCTTGTCACTGCAAGGCCGATATAGACATTAGCGCTCATTGAGATATTGTCCGGCGTTCCCTGCATCTGCCAGGCAGAGCCATCAGTCGAAGAGTAAGTTGAAAAGTTGCCGGATAAGTCACGCTCTATCTTCACCCAGTACGGCGCGGAGATTCCGGCTGTCGTATCGCTGGCGCTCGTATCGCCGGTTACGTTGCGTCGCTGGAAGGACACTCCCTGAGCGGGCGTTACTGCCATCATCGCATGTACGGAGTCCGCATCAAGCGATTCACGAATCATCACGCCGGCCTTTGCCCATGCGTTTGTGTTCTCCACACTTTCGACTCTCGCGACAATCGAGCCGGGACCGGTGAGGGTCTTGTAAGCAAAGTGGAACTCGTCGTGGTAGCCCGTTCCGATGCCGCTGACATCCCAGATATCGGTGCCGGAGCCGGTCATCGTGTAGGTGCCGACCGGGTCTTCGACAAAGATGCCGACCGATCCCGGGTGACCTCTGAACCACAGCGACAGTTCCTCAACGCCATCCTTAGTCCAGTCGCGGGGGTCCGTCAACGTAAGTTCTACTTCCGAATACTTCGAATAGCCCTGCTTGTTGTTGTCGTAGACAACCGGCATTGACTGACGGCCGCCGTTGACGATACTTTCCTCGGTATAAGAAGAGGAGGTTTCGTCGCCGACAGCGGCACCTGTACCATTACCGGCGAAGTAATTCTCAGTACCAAGCGCGCCATAGCCAAGGCCGTCATGCCAGGCATACCATATCTGATTGTCGCCAGCATCGTAGTTTTCAAAGTCTTCCACGAGGATATAGTCGGCTACTGTAAATCTCCAGATTCTACCTTTGCTGATCGAGCCGTCGGTATTGTACTCGTCGATTCGCCAGTAGTACGGCCCGCCGCCCCATTCGACACCTTCGAGGGGAGTATAGCTCGTGCCACTCTGCCGGCCGCGATAAATGTCTGCTGTAGAAGTATCAGCATCAGCGACAGCGTCCATATCAGTGCCGAAATACACATCGTGCTGTGAAACGCTGTCTCCCGGTGACCAGCTAAGGGGCATAGCCTCGTGAACGCCCGGCGTTGCTCCGTTGGCCGGACTCGGGCTCCAGGCAACGAACAGGTCGCCACGCATAATCTTCTGAATCTCATCCTGCGTTAGCGTCCTGTTGTAAATGCGCACATCATCGATGGTGCCATTGAAATATTCATCGTTGTTCCAGCCCATCGCACCTATTGAAACCATCCTGGTGGTGTTATAATTATCGTCATTTGTGTTTGTGTCTGAATTCTTTAATTCACCATCCAGATATATTTTATGGCCGGTCGCTGAGTCTTTAGTCCCGGCAACCATGTGCCAATCACCCGAAGACCAAACAGTTTTACCCACACCCAATGAGTTGAAACCGGGTGCGGTATCGTAGTAGTGTAATGCAAGGTCTCCATCTATGCCAACAGCGTCCTCTACGCCGAAAACAAGGTCGCTTCTCGAACCGATACACAGCAGATACTGGGCATCACTATCGCCGTTTATGTCCTCGCCGACCCGGAACCAGGCACTGTAAGTATAATTGTCGGGTATATACAGTTCAGCCGGGGTACCCAGATCAATGTAATCGTTTGAGCCGTCGAATTGCACTGCGCCTCCGTCGTTACCTTCGGCCCATATCGGGCCGTTCGCCAGCGTTCCGTGGTTATCGTGGCCGGACCAGTCGAGCACAATATCACCCATGCCCTCGTCAAGCTTCCACCAGCCGACAAGGTTGGGATCGGTAATGGGTATTTCGGATCGGGTGCTGAAGCTCCAGACATCGCCTGTATGAGTGACGGCACCATCGTACTGATCGACACGCCAGTAGTAAGTCTTATCTAATTCAAGTGGATCTGTCATATAATATGCAGTTCCCTGCTGCGAGCCTCCGGTGGCATTCGCTATGGTATCGAAGTCGTCGCCGAAGTAGACGATATGTAATTTCGTGCCGAAACCCGCCGTCCAGCTCAAAGTCGTTGCATCGGCGGCTAAAAATCCGCTGCCGTCCCCGGGAACAGGATCATACGCCTTTTTGGGCGGAACCGTAAAGCTCCAGACGCTGCCTTTCCACGGACTGTTCGGGTCAGCATCGTTGACCTCATCGATTCGCCAGTAGTAGGTTGTTCCCGGAACCAGACCATCAGGATAAGAAAAACCGGTAAAGCCCGCGACGAAGTACGTCAGGTCCTGGTTGCCCTGGAATGTATCGCCTGTACCTTCGTTTACATCGTCAAAATTATCGCCCATATATACATCATGTGAAACCGCAAAATCTCCCGCCTTCCAGCTAAGGGTTACCCACGTATCGGCATAAAGGGTACCATCCTCCGGGGATGGACTCAGGGCGTATGGATATCCTTTGCCGCCTTCCATAGCAGCCAGAATCTCGGACTCCGTCAGTACGTGGTTATAAACGCGTACTTCATCAAGCAGGCCCTCGAAGAATTCAAGCTCCCAGGTTCCTCCAAAACCCACGGCATATAATCCGGTCGCCGGATTAGCAGGACCGTTGCCGCTGATTGTATCTACGAGATTACCGTTTAGATAAATCTGTAATTCAGTTCCGCCGTCATTAAAAGTAGCGGCTACGTGAACCCATTCGCCGGTTGGAACTCCCACCGAGCTTGTGTAATCCAGTATGCCCAGCGTTGTGAATTTAATCACGTCACCCGAATCAATACCAAACTTCCAACCATTATTGTCATCTCCCTGTGCAGTGCCTACAGGATTCCGACCAGCACCAAAAATCATATCATACGTACCCTCGCTGGCACGGCTGATCCAACCGGCCACAGTAAAACCACTGTTCAAAGTGGCAAAGTAATCACCAGCTCCTAATCCAATATCAACATAATCGTCTCCGTCGAATTCCAGCGCATTGCCGCTCCTGCCGGTCACCCACTGCGGATCGCCACCGATGGCACCATCGTGACCATTGCCGCTCGAATCGTAAGCAATGGTCCCTGAGCCCTCATCAAGCCTCCAGTACCCTACGAGTTCTGCTGAGGCATTGCCTGCTGTGCCCAGCACAACAATAAAAGTTAATAAGCAAATTAATTTCCTGTTCATAATAATCCTCCTTATTAAGCGGTTAAGATAATCATGCTTTGGTTACACACCAAAAGCAATCGTTAAAGACTCTTGCTGTAACGATACTCTCCTTGTTAGGGGTGATTTCTGCGACTCGACGCTGCCTCCTTCCTCGAAAAGCCCAATATGAGCGGCTGATCTCACAGTGAAAATCTAAAATAAGCTATAAAGCTGTCGTCTGCTGTACGAACAGTAATTCAAAGATGCCGATAATCTCTCTTACCAGATTATACACCTTCGCGTCAAGGAAAATATCTGAAAAAGTTGTGAAACTTTTTAATGTCTCCCCCAGCAAAACCTTCAAAGTCGATCGCAAATCCCCTCTTTTGCTTTAAAAACAACCGGGGCCTATGCCAAACAGTTGGCATAGGCCCCGAAATGATACTAATTGCAAACCAGCCATATCACATCTTATGGCTGAGCTTCTTATTCCGGCCGTTGACAATAAAGCCGGATATCGTCGAAATACATTTTGCCGGAACCGCCGGGCACTGTCATATTGCCCTGGGTTCCAAGGCCGATCGCGATACTGTCCACATTTGTCAGGACTATGCCATGATCGGCAATAACCTGAAGCGGGATGATCCACTCGGTCCAGGTGTCTATTGTTACCGCGGCCGGGTCATCGTGGACTACAATCGCAGGTGCACCGGCACTGTTGGAAAACGCCACGTAAAGCGGCTCAGCATCATTGCTGGCTATACCGATGTCCTGATACGCCCACTGCTGACCGACTGTCCCAGTAGTCGTGACGTTGGAGAATACAGCCTCGCATGTCAAAGCAGCATCGTGACTCGTTAAGGCCAAGCCAACATAGACATTCGCGCCCATTGGGATGTTCTGCGCTGTGGCGCCAGTTACCGGTAGCCAATTCGAACCGTTCGCCGAATGTGAAACCGTAAAGAGGCCGGAAATACTACGCTCCAATTTCACCCAGTACGGCGCGGTTATGCCACCCTCAGCGGTGTTGAAACTGGCAGCACCCGTATCGGGGCGACCCTGTGAGGCGACTCCGTTAGCAGGTGTAACAGCCGCAAAGGCATGCTTCGAGTCTGCATCAAGTGTCTCACGAATCATCACGCCGGCTTTGGCCCAGCCGTTCGTATTTTCAACGCTGTCGACTCTTGCTATAATCGAGCCGGCACCCGTGAGCGTCTTATAAGCGAAGTGGAACTCGTCGTGGAAACCTGTTCCGATTCCGCTGATGTCCCAGATATCTGCGCCGGAGGCGGTCATCGTATAGGTGCCCGCCGGGCCCTCAGCGAAGCTGCCGACGGAAGCCGAGTAACCTCTGAACCACAGCGACAATTCCGTAACGCCTTCTTCTGTCCAGTCACGCTGGCCTGTCAACGTGTACTCCACCTCCGAGTACTTCGAATAGCCCTGCTTGTTGTTGTCGTATACAAAAGGCATAGACTGACTGCCGCCTTGGACGATAGTCTCCTCGGTATAAGAAGGGGTGGTTTCATCGCCTACTGCAGCACCGGTTCCGTTGCCGGCGAAGTAATCCGCAGTGCCCGGTGCACCGTAGCCCAGCCCATCGTGCCATGCGTACCATATCTGGTTGTCGTTGGCATCGTAGATCTCGAAATCGTCTATGACAAAGAAATCACCGGTCGTAAAGCTCCAGACATTGCCGGCCCATGGAC
>Ga0307434_1000126_pt1 | contig 68192 bp, 68 predicted proteins | sample SalMarWE160220MG_FD_202156 | JGI IMG/M metagenome (GOLD analysis project Ga0307434, IMG submission 202156) | Salt marsh sediment microbial communities from the Plum Island Ecosystem LTER, Massachusetts, United States - WE1603-220 | ecosystem: Environmental > Aquatic > Marine > Intertidal zone >... | reverse complement strand
ACCTATCAGCTACCTTATAAGAAGACAGACCCTCATTGACTAACCAGTTAAATATATTTCTAACTACTTTTGCTTCTTCTGGATTAATAACTATTTTCCCGTCCTTATCCAGTTTATAGCCATAGAGTATATTATTTCCTCCTAGTGGCAGTTTCCCCTGCTTAGCTTTTTGATATTTTCCCCTGGCAACTCTTTTTGCAATAATTCTTAGTTCCCTTTTACTGAATACTCCCTGGATATCAGACATAAAGTCATCATCTTCATTGTCCAGATCCAGTACTGAGTTTTGAAACATCAATTTTATTTTCTTATCTTTAAATATTTCTTTTATAATCTGCAGGTCTTTAACACTCCTGGACAATCTATCTTGATCAACCACTAAGACTCTTTTATAGATACCTTTTTCACAATTATTTAGCAGTTCTCTTATCTTTGGCCTGGCCTCAATAGTCTCACCAGAAATACCAAGATCCTGATATAGGTCGTAATCCCAATTGTTTTTCATACATATATTCTTAAGTATATCGATCTGTTCAGGAATACTGTATTTATCATCTCTTGCTTGTGAAGAAGTAGATACTCTAACATAACATGCTACTTTTTTATCCTCGGCCATTACACCTCATTTTAAAGCTATATTTTATCAGCATTATATAAAATCAGACTTCTGCAAATGATTCTTTATCTAACTTGGCTAAGATCATCTCATATATATCAAACAGTACATTATCTATATTATCATCATTATAACTTCTATATATATTATCAATTTTCTGCTCCATTAGACAATATCCTTTCTACTTAATATACAACAATTCTAAAATTATTCTATTACTATATCCACTATTATCATTTATATAAAAGATATTAAATAATAACATATTGTTGTCTTTACAACAATATAGCCATCAGAATCCTGGTCCCTCTTCTGAATTTAACAGCCTATAATTTTTAAATTAATTTTTACACTAGATATGATATAAACTGATAATAACCGCTTATAACCTACAATTTTCGCTGAATTACTTATCTATAAGTACAGCAGTAGCTTATGATTAAGTTAACAAAATTGTTAACTTTACTCTTTTGTAACATCTCTTAAATTTGTTATAGTAATAAACTATACTGTAATATTATATATAATAAAAATACAAAAATTAATAACTAACGACATAAAACTAAATAAATTAGATATGAAACATTCTAATAAACCTTTTCCTAAAGCCTTAAAAGAAATCATGGACAAAAAAGATATAATACACAGAAAGCTAGCAGCTAAAACCAATTTCAGCTTCAGTTATTTTTGTGTTCTTAAGAAACGAAAAAAACATCCTCCTGTAGAGACTATTAAAAAAATTGCTTCAGGATTGGGAATTACCCCAGAATATTTTTTGGAATACAGAATTGATAAGCTTGTAAAGCTGTTAATGGATAATCCAACTGTGACTGATGATGTTTTTGATTTTGCCAGGGAGCTAGTTGGGAATAATAATTTTAGAGTAACAGATAAAGAACAAGAGCTTTTAAAATATTACCCTGGTACTGCTAAAGTTACTTAACCTTACTTAGATAATAGTGAAATTATAAAAAGTAACGAATTTTGTCTCCAAACTAGGTAATGGATCTTGTAAGAAATAAAACTTTAATTGGGAAAATCTAAAGACAAAAAATCACTATAAAAATCTACGAATTTGGGAAAATACCACTTACTTATATCATAGGAACAGAGCCACTTTCAGTACCACATGCTTTTTTTCAGTAAGTGGTACAAGCTATAAGTTTGATTTGGTACCGATATTAGTGTTTAGTCCTTCTGGATTTCTTTTGCAATACTGTCCTTATTTCATTCTGCAATAAATAACCTTAAGACAAAGAGGGTTAAAATACATCAACTTTAGGGGTGCACTCCAAAAAATACCTACCTTTTCTTACTTTCATATTAAGCCTGACTGTCTTATCGATGTGTTACTGGCTGTGTATCTTGGCATTTGACTGGAGCATTTTAAGCTCTTCTATCTTGGCCATCTCAAGCGTTAATGCTCCTGTCGTTCCTTTTACCTTACCATCCATTATTCCTTGAGTTTATCTTTTTTTCTTCTTATCCTTTTTGCCTTTATCCTTGCCCCTATCCTTCTTGCCTTTATCCTTTTTCATTCTTGTTTCCTTCCTCTTTTATTTTTATGGCCTTAGGCCTGAGCGGAATATATTAAAATAGTTTAGCTTTTTACACCTACAGCAAATAACCACCCATTAAACACTGATTTAAGACTGCTTAAGTTTTTGATAGATATACGCCCTTTGGCTATTTTATAGACTTAGCCAGCTTATCAATTTCTTTGGCCAGGTATATGATACATCTGCTTAGATTTACTATGTGTATGTTTTGTGCTGTCTCACTTTCTTTGGTACCTGCTCCCTTTTGAGTATGATCCATTATTTCATTGCCAGCAGTCCCCATCATAGAGTTTATTTCCTGTTCTACAGGACCAATATAAACCTCTTTTTCGTCATTCATTACTAACCATTCCCCTTCCCTATCATCCATTATTTCTTGGGTTTATCTTTTTTCTTCTCTTCTTTCTTGTCGTTCATAGCTTACCTCCCTGTTTTGACGAAGTGATGATGAAGTGGCAATGAAGTTTAAAAATACTTAGTCCACTACATTATACTACTCTTATAGTCTGGAGTCTTCTAACTGGTTAATGTTACCTGGCTAACTTTTTTTCAGTTTTATAAAATCTTACCACTTATTATTTATCTACTATAAGAAATTGGATTAGAAGTTAACGACGGCCTCCTCCTCTTGGTCCTCGATCGTCCCTTCTGGGACCCCCTCCTCTATTGTCAAACCTTGGTCTTTCTACTCTTGGTTTTGCAACATTAACAACAATCTTTCTTCCTTCCAACTCAGTGTCGTTTAACTTTTCGATAGCTTCATCTGCTTCTTTGTCGTTTTCCATTTCTATAAATCCGAATCCTTTGCTCTGACCGGTATCCCTATTTTTAATTACCTCACAGGAAATAACTTTACCTATCTTAGAAAACATATCTTCTAATTGGGAACTTGTTGTGCTAAAAGGAAATCCTCCTACAAATAATTTCTTTGCCATTTATTATCACCACCTTTCTTTTTTACAGTACTGTCTCTGTCTGGTGGATAGAATAATCTTTTGAGGATATCTTCTTATCGAACTAGAGGAAACAGATGTAAATATATATTCCTTATTTAAAGAATATGTTTTTATTATAACACATTATTCTTTTTTATTATGATAAGATACTATTAGAAGTGGAAAATGTTGCTGATAGCCTTTCATTTCTTCTCCCTTCGTTAAAAATAACATTTGCTTTTACTACCAGCGTTAAGTTTGAAGGTTCTGCTTTGAGTCAAAGGTGGAGTTTTGGCGGTTTTTAAAAAAATGAGAGGGATTAATAGCCAGGCGGTTTATGCTCGCAAGACAAAAACAACCTTGACTTTTAAAAGCAGGTTCTGAGATAAGCTCTCGCGTTAAAAAAAGAAAAAATGTTTGGAACTCGGGGCTTTTTTAAAGAAGCGGCCAGCTTTTTTAAAAGCAAGCTGAGATAAAAAAGGGGATTAGGGGTGTGGGGCAAAGAATGCCGGAAAAGATACCAAGATACTTTAAAAGACCTCGTGCCGTTTATAAACTAAACTCGCGTTAAAAAAAGAGAACATTTGTAAATTGTGGCTTTTTAACCATCGCTGTTTTTGAAAAAAACAATTCGTTAAAAAGGGGGAAGGGGGTGCGGGGCTGAACAAGCCAACAATTTACAGATTTCATAACAGGGTTCAAAATAGTTCAAGTCGCCATATACTCTTGAATTAAAATCTTAGCATAACTTCGACCTATGCTTTCAATCATCTTTTTTGCAAATAATGTAAGTATTAAGTAAAGAAAAAATGCGATGCAAGATATTATAAATGCTATTTTATCTGGATAAATCCATATAAAGATTACTAAATTCATTACAGACATTATTGTTGCAATGACATTTCCTCCAGAAAAATTCCTTATGAAACCATATTCTGCGTTGTGTTGTCCAAGTAAAGTACCTTTTCCAACTTTGGACCGGATATGACTCACTGCCTCAGCAATGCATTTTCTGGAATGGTTTTCATCTTTAATTTCTGCAGCTGTACTTGGAATACTTATTCCAAAATCAGACTTGATCCGAGCATGAATCTTTTTAGTGTATTCAGGTGAAAAATGAGAATTGAGATGAAGAAGAAAGTTGGTTGTGGGGAAACGCAAACCGTCCTTGAAAATTCTTTTTTCAAATATCTCTTTTGAAACTATACGATTAAGTTGTATCATTAAAAAAAATAGAGCAAGCGGCAATGTAACATCAGAAGCTATTTTAACTGCAAGAAGCGTTCCTAAAAAATCTCCCATGATTGGACGAAGTAAAAAATAATAAAGTACAATAAATGGAGCCAATGAAAGAATAGCAGGAAAAGCTCGTGCGATTATGCTGTATGAGTCAAGCTTCATATTATTCCTCAACTTTGTTATAAAATGGTTCCTCTTGTACAATTGTCCAACCCCGGTCAGGTGCTTCATTTTGGTGGAGCAATGTAATACCCCTATTAACAAAAACTCTCATTCCATGTTTCTTAAGAGCATTGGTAACTTTTTTTGCTGGATGCTTGGGAGAATCTTTAGGAGCAGAAATAAAAGCTGTGCTTGCCTTGATTCCTGAAAGAACTTTACTGCTCAAATTTCTTTTACTCCCATGGTGAGGCACGTCTAAAAAATTCAAATCTGTAAGCGATATGTTTAAATTTTTGGCATAATCAGTTGCTAACAACAACCCTGTTTTACCAGCATCTCCTGTAAATAAAAATTTATGACCATTTATGTTAAAGAGAATAACTGTGCTGGTGTTATTCTCAGGAGAAGTAGTATCATTATCATCATTTAATAAATCAATATTGAAGTTGTCATCAATCCAATTTGCAACTTTCTCAGATGCTCTTTTAATTAGCTCAGCGAAAGAGTCTTTCGGAGCGGGAGTTGCTTTAAAAAGAGGTAGAAGACTCTCGTAATATTCTTGAGAAGGGCCTAAAATATGCAGTGCGCCTGAATAACCTGTAACACCTTGGAAAGGTTCAACTATAGAGACTCCTTTTTTAGTAGCAATCTCTTCCAAATCACTAGCGTTTTGCAAAGATTTTTCTAGTCTTTGTTCTAAACCCGACGCTGTAATTCTTCCATTTTTAAATAAGTTCTTAATATCCACAGCGTGCCCCCATGGTTTATGCATGAGCAAGGTGCCAACTTTGCATTTTTCCAACACTACTGGCAAACCAGAAGCATGGTCTTCATCTGAATGAGTCGATATTACCAAATCGATAAAGTCTGTACCATAATAATCCTTAATATGCTGAACAAGTTTTTCTCCGGATTCCTGGAAGCCACCATCAATAACAATAACCGTTTGTTCGTCTCTTGAACCATATAAGTTGCCAAATCGTAACGATATAGCATCACCACACTTTTCGCCATCGCCGACAGGTATATAATCTATTTCATATCCCATGATCATTTCCCTGACCTTCCAGCTCTTTTAACAATCTTACCTGTCTCATTCATTACTCCAATCCCAGTACCTTGCGTAGCAGAAAGAGCGTTGTTAATATTAATTTTATTAACTGCCAAATATCTCGCCTTATCTGACTTTTCGACCTGTCTTATTCCCTGTGGAATACCAGCTTTTTTAGTTTCAACCTCAATAACCCTATCGGGTAAAATTAAATCAATTCCCTTATCAGATTTATATTCTGAACCAAATTTATTTGCCAGCTTGTTAGCAATTTGGTCATGTTTGCTCGACATTTCTGCCTCCTTTTAAATTTTTATATCGATGCAATAATATCAAAAAAATATATCTATAAATAGTAGATAAGTTTTAGATAAAAGTTATAAAAATCCTTTAAATGATTTCATGCCGTTTTCAACATCAATGTTTGCCAGGGTAATGTAATGTAAATAGTAAGATATCTATGATTCTTCGCTACCAGATAGTTCAATCCCAGAAGGAAGGGATTTAAAATTCAGAGCCTTTATTTGTAGCATTGAAGCTCCTATTATCCCTTGCATATCTCCAACCATTGTAGAGGTATTATTAATTACCCTATCTAGCAATTTTTGCCTCTTTGACCAGATTCTATTCATAGCTCGCTTTTCTTGATTAAGGTCTTCCTGTAGTCCTATAAAAGCCTCCATGATACCCTCGACTTTTTGTTTAAATTCTGGTCCCGATAGATAATTGTATAGAATCTCCATTTTTTCGCCCTTTCCAACTGCTGCCATTCTTGTGCTATAAACTTGGATTAAGCTTGACCTTAGAACTGTTGCCAAACCATAAATGAGTTCACAGCCGACTACCCAGACCCCATTTATTGAGGATAAAATTTTACAGTTCTTAGGCAAGATTGTGGAGACAAGAACAGCTATGTCAGCCTTGGCTTCCCTTTGGTCATCCTTTAGCTTGTTAATCCACGTATCGCTCCAGACTTTAGCACGCTTAGACTCCCATATAATAGTGCCACATTGATGCCCGCTTTGGTTTATAACTTCCTGAATAACATCTGCCCCCTCTTTACCTTTTGGGACAGGCTTGATGTTGTCTTGTGGGAAATTTGAATTTAAAATCTCTTCAAGCTCTAGCTCAAGTACTTCTCCCTGGGCTTGCTGTGAGCCCTGTTCAGCTTTTCTTTTTAGGTCTTCTATCTGTTTTTTCATATCTCCAATTATTTTATCTTTATCTTTAAATTTTAGTTTATATTCTTCCTCAGCACTTTCGATTGCTGACATTCTAATTTGCTCTCTTCCCTCGTCTACTTTTCTTGCAACTTCTAGTTTTAGCTTTTCTTTGCTTTCTTCAAGTTCTCTTCTCTCCTTTCTGAGTTGGAGCTCTTTATCTTCGGCCTCTTTGAGCTTTTCATCCTTTTCTTTAATTTGTTTATCTGCATCATCAAGCTTTTTATTTATTTCGGCAATCTTTAAGCCTAGTTCTACCTCTGCTTCTTTTTTTGCCTCCTGTTTGATTTTGTCTTCATCTTCAAGGAGTTTTTTCTGATATTCAATTTCTAATTTATCTTTTGCCCCCTTAGCTTCTTTTAGTTGTTTGATTAGCTCTTTAGCCTCGTCTTGTAGTTCTTTGTTCTCTTTATCTTTGGACTCAGCCTCTTCTTCTGACAGCTCGAGCTTGTTATTATATTCTTTCCTGACCTTATCAGTGGCAATTTTTTCAGCGTCAAGATAAATATCTTTTTTTATTTTTTCTATTTCTTCTTCTTTGGTTTTGTTGAATTCTTCTAATTTTCTATTAAGGCTTTCAATTTCTTCTTGATGCTTGACCCGGGTTTCCTGAAGGATTTTTTCTTCAAGCTCTTTTCTAATTGCTTCAGTAATCTCTATTTGATTGCCGCATTTATCACATTTTATAGTTGTTGCCATGATTCCCCTAAGCTCCTTAAATATATTTATAATAAAAACGAATATTAAAGAAAACCCTTAAAGCCATTCATTCCATTTTCTAGAGGGACACTTCAAGAATGTTCGACACAACCTCTTTGAACAAATCGTCGAGAGATTCTTAAATGTCGATTGTCTCTGCAATAGCTGTGGCCGCTTGTGCATAGGTGGCAATCTCTTCGGATGAAAGAATCCTACCCTTGCGGTCTTTGAGCCACTCATAACAAGGCCGCCAAGACAGTATTATTTCTGTGGACGAACAACTTTCGTTAACACAGAGTCCTTCTTTACAAAATCGTAATGATCTCCCTAGACCCCGAATGTGAATGTGATCCCAACCTCCTCCCTCTTCTGCATCTACCCTTATCATGAAAAGTTTGCCAAGGTCACTACCAAATATAAGACCCCCACATTCAGGACAAAGTCCTTGGAGATTAAGCCATCGCATGTCAACAATCTCTGAAGTTGGTACTCCCTGCCCCTTTAGCCCTTCCCCTAAAGCTTTATAGACACTCTGAAATTTACTGATATTAATACGACAGTCTGCAGGTTTCCTTTGAAGTGCATTATTAATGAATTCATCTATTTCCATCTTTACATCTCTTTACCAACCAATTGCGTATAACGTTTGAGCATTTACGAACTTGCGAAGCAAGTTATGCGTAACAAAGTATAGCCGTAAATGTTTTGTTATCTGCAGTGCCTCTCATTCTTTCACCAAACCAAGCAATACGCCCACTATTTCTTTAAGTTCATGATGCTCCGCACCATTTTCTTCATATTTATCCATCTCTAAAATCTCGTTTGGCGTCATATCATCAATGACTTTAATAACATTTTCCCCAAATAACTTTTTCATATCTGTAAATTCATCATATTTTTGAAAAGTCCTATCAGATCTATTGATAGCTTTTGGATGAAGATAATTTTCTATCTCACGTTTTCGAAGTATGAAAAAAGTACCACCATCCCGCTCACATTGATTTTTCCAATTAAGTTTCTTTTGAGGAATGTTATCGGTTTGACTTTTACGATCGCTATCTACAACGACACCAAATCGCCGATTTAACCTTTTCATTGCTCTAATATCTATCCAACACTTAAGATTACTTCCTCCAACTGGAATAAATCCTATTTTTATATCCTCGAAATTGGCACCAACATAGCCCTCTTCTTTCAGTTTGGATGCTACTATTTTCCAAAACATAATGTCATCTTGCCCTTCAACGAAGACACATGCATTATAGCCCGTTATCTGATCTGCAGGTTCAACACCAAGTTCCTCAGCAATTTCACTAGTATTGAGTTCTGGGTATTGAATGGATTTTGCTACACTGCCTTCTCGTACAACTAATGTTAAGTCTTCTAATGGAGAAGCCCCTGCAAAAACCGGAGAGTGTGATGTGATAATTATCTGATATCCCACATCTACAAGCTGCCTAAAAGAATGTGTCAGTTCTCTTTGAAGTCCTGGATGTAGATTATTCTCGGGTTCCTCGATCCCAAAAATGAAATTAGTTCTGTTTTCATATCGTTTTTCGGCTAAGTATTGAAAGAAAGCGACCATTAAAAGCCGTCTTATCCCACTGCCACGTTTATCAAGCGTCTTCTCAGTCCCGCTATTGTCTTTTGCAAAAATGTTTATACTTACAGCTTTATCCCATGAGAAAATTGGTTTAACTCTGAGGTTTATTATATCGTTGGTGTGATTTTTGAGTTTTTCGAATATTTTGTTGACTTCTTTTTGAAGTGCCACTTCAATGGCGCCAGTAAAATTCTCTCTTGCCTCAGCAACATCTGTTTGCTCAGCAGCAGTTTTAATTATCGGACGAAACGGACTCTGAAACGAAGTTTCACCTACGTCAGTTGGAGTCTCGGATTCAAATAATTGAAAGTCCGGGAGAAAAGACTTGATGCATTTCCACAAATCACCAGTCGGAGAGATAAGCTCGTATTTTCCAATCGAAATGCCTTCTTCTCTTGCCTTAGCTCGAAGCTCTTCACGTCTACTTTTACTAGTTATTCCACGCCCTGCTTTTGTAACATCGATATCTTTCTCTTTACATTTTTTGTTAAGTTCTAATTCCCTTAAGTTTGCAAGACCTACAAAAAAGTCGTCTTGGAAATCCCAAGTAATGAGAGAAATTTTTACTTTTGTGAGATCAGCTCGCGGATACGTTTTTCGAATCCGGAGTTCTCTATTTTGGTCAAGTAACATTTCCTCTTGAGGTGTGGTTTCTATCCCATCCTCTATTTGAATTGTTTCTGGGAGGTCTGCAAAAGCAATTTCAATAATTACGTCATCGTTAGCATCGGCTCCATCATGGACATCTTCACTTTCGATTTTGGGTTTATCTTCAAAGAATAATTGAATTGCCTGTAGAATGCTAGATTTTCCGGCATCATTTTTTCCGACCAATGTAGCCTGTTGACTCAATGTCGTTTCTTCTAGCACTTTAAATGGGCGATAGTTTCTGATAGCAATACTATGAATTCTCATTCCTTTACCTTCCTACTAAGGTTTGTTGGGCACTACGTATAACGTTCCGCGAATATATGACGTTTTGTGCCCCGAAGGGTTGGCGTGGTTGATGCAAATGCAGCAACCATGACAAAACAAAATGTGGCGAAGCCCAAGCCGAAGGCGCCGCATATATTCGCTGTTAAGCGCTGGAATGGGTGGCTACTACAATGCTTAGTCACTGCCAGGACGGCAGTGACGCCATCTGCTTAGTATTTCTTTCATAATAGCAATAATTACCTAATACTTAAAGAAATTTTCAGGCCATAAAAATTCAGGTAAATATTGTCTAATCAATTCAGAAGCCCAGTCATAGCCTCTCGCCTCTAGTTCCCTAACAAAATACGGCCACGGAGGAATGTTACTTTTATAGACATTAGAGGAAGAAGTTGACATACCACCTCCTGAGGATGTAGAAAGACCTCCATATTGTGAAGTCGATAATCCTCCATACTGAGAGGTAGATAAGCCACCATATTGGGATGTCGAGAGCCCGCCGTATTGTGACGTTGATAAACCACCATATTGTGAAGTCGACATCCCCCCATACTGGGAAGTAGAGAGACCTCCATATTGAGATGTAGATGCACCACCATACTGCGATGTAGACATTCCTCCATATTGTGATGTGGAAAGTCCGCCATATTGACTTGTACTTAAATTACGAGGCCAAGTTCTTAAATTAGGGATTTCTGGTCTACTCATTCTTTCAACTCCTATTCATATAATTTAAATCAACTTTTCTCATTAGCAGGGCATGGATGCCCTGCTAAATTCTTCTGATTAAATTTTTTGTCCATTCTTGCGCTTAACTACCAATAGACGCATTACTGCTTTTATCCTACCAAATTGGCATATTTTGCGAAGTTATACTGAACTCTAATTATTAAATTATCTTGATTATAACAAATTTCACTTCTTATTTTTAATAATTTTATTACAATATTGCAAATAAGGATGGTATTTAAAAAGATATTTTTAAAAGCTAAATAAGCCATCCCGCTTTGATAAAACCGGGAAGCGCTCTTTTGCTTAAAGCAAAGGGTTAAGGTCTTGAAGAATGAAAGAGCTTAAAACATCGGCAAATTTGAAAAAGGGGTTAGGGGCATGGGGTAAAAAAAGCAAGAAAGAATTATGACCTTTGAGAAAAATTATTTTTTAAAGGAATAAAAATTATTATAAAGGATATAAATCTATATCATCCACTTCGTAAAATTCTCTTGTTTTCTCAAAAATATGGTCTTTTGCTTTGTTGGTTAAGGATTCTATTTCTTTGGCAGATAATAATTTCTTAGCAACTAACAATTCAACTAGTCCATCTAAAAAATTGCTCGTATAAGTTAATAAATTTTGAGTGTTTATCATTTTTTGGTGAAACTCATTTTTAGATTCCTCATAAGATTTATCCACTAATATTAAATGATATTTGACAACATCTTCGTGTTTTGACCAGAATAATTGACCAAATCGCATAGTCTTTATTTCGTCATTTATTCCCTTTCTTACAACAGGAAAATAAATTTCATTTTTTGCTTTTTCAAGCAATTCGCTTATTTGTGTAGGCGGTAATTTAACTTTGGCATTAATTACCAAAGCATTTTTATCAAACCTTTCAGTGTACTCATATGGATAAAGCTCTATATCAGAAATTATTAGGCTTTCAATTTTTAGATTTTCTATCTCTGTTAATTCAACAACATAATGAAATAATGTATCTTCAGTAGTTATGTTACCAGTGTAGCTATAAGATTTGTCAGAGACTTTATATTCTTTCGATAACTTGCCGTTTTCATCAATACTGAAAATCCCACCCTCATTAGACTTATTAAGTAAATCTAAGAACGAGGAATGTGATTTTTCCCCTTTAAAAGTAATGTCAAAAGAAATCTTTTCAAGTTTCTTGCCTGTACTTTTTGAAGTATCGCTTTGGAGGATTCGGGGACTTATTTTGATATCCTTATCTCCTATTTTTAATATCATAAAACCACTCCTAATAGCTAATATGTTTATTTATAATATTTTAGCTTATAATACAAGTTTTTTAAAATAGAAGATTTTAGAGAAAATATTTTATATTTTATAAAAATCCCTTAAATGACTTCATTCCGTTTTCCACATCTATGTTTGCCAGGGTGATGTAGATTGTAGTGGTGCTGATATCCGAATGCCCCAGGATCCGCCGCAGTGTCTCTATGTCTTTTGTCTGCTTATAATACTCCGTAGCGTAAGTATGCCTTAGGGTATGGGGTGAAATCTTCTTTTCAATTCCAGCTTTAGTAGCATATCTTTTTACCATCTGCTGAATGTATCTATCTGATAGTTTCCTACCTTTAAGAGTTGAGAAAAAGAAATTACTTTTGGGCTTTATATTTCTCCAAGTATCTAAAAGATCTGTAAGGTAATCTGGTATGGCAAGATCTCTGTCCTTTTTTCCCTTCCCGGACTCTACCCTAAGCTTTCCTTTGGTTAAGTTTATATGACCGGGTTTAAAGTTTACAACCTCAGAAAGCCTTAGTCCGCAGTGAAGCATAAGCGACATAATAGCTTTATTTCTTAGTCCGGTAGGGTATCTCTTATTGGGCTGTTTTAATAAATTTTGAGCTTCTTCCAACTCTAAAGTTACCGGGAGTTTATTTTTTCTCATTTATAGCCTTTTTTAGTTAATACTACGTATAACCTACATTATACATAGTATATAGCAGGGTTTCCAAGGGATGGTGTAATATGCGAACTATATCACAAAAATTGGGTGGATTTTTGATTGGTAAAATTTTTAATATTATTAAGTATTTTAAAAAATTTTCCCCTGATTTGCAGGCTCTTCATATTCTAGCAGTTTATCTTCAGTTAATATTCGCCTCTTTTCTAAAGACACAGAATCTCCTTTCTAATTATCACTTTTTCTCAACAAATATTTCACTGCATATTATTTTTGGTAATTCTTTTTCTGTTTCGGTAACTGTTTTTTCTTTGGTCAAACTGTAATCATTTCTGATTCTTATTAGTTCCTTTTCAAGTTCTTGTCCCCCAACTTTATTCTTTCTTAACTTTCTTAGTCGCCTTATTACTGCAGTAGGAAGTACTTTTTCATATATCTCATAAAGTTCATTTAACTTTATTTTTCTTTCTTCATAATCTTCTGAGAAAGTGTTTAGGTTATCCACCGCTGCTTTTAAATTACTTAAAACATAATTCTGCTCTGCAGTTCTGCTTGTAAGTCTTTTATCTCTCTCCAGTTCAATTTTTCTCATTTTTTCCTTAAAATCATTGAATGTTTTTTGAATTATTTTATTTGCACCTTTTGGCACTTCTTCAAATCCAACTTCTTCAGGTTTAGCTTTTATAAGTTTTAAGGCCTCATCATCATTTTGGGTAATTAAATTCCCGTCTCCATTTAAAACAAAAAAAGAATAACTATTTGCTTTTTTACAGAAAATTACAAATTTATCATCCTCTGCTTTTCTTATACTCCTTAAGTTATCAGGCATATTCTTGATTTTCTCAAAAAGCATAGGATTTTCTCTCATTAGTTTTCTAATTATTCCTTCAGCTTCATTAATTATAAATTCTTCCTCATCAAGAATGCTTTCATTCCTGTTTTCATACATTGCATACATATCAGATTCATTTAAAATCTCCCGGTCATCAAGATATTTTCCATCTTCTCCAAATACATTATGTATTTCCTGGATTCTTTTTGAAACTCTTTCACTTATTCTTAAATTCTCTTCGAGCTTAGCTTCAGGAAAGAAATTAAATATATCAATTTCTGATTTTTCAGAACCGATCCTATCTACTCTTCCGACCCTTTGTATAAGCCTTACAGGATTCCAATGTATATCGTAATTTATTACAATACTACAATCCTGCAAATTTTGACCCTCGCTAAGCACATCTGTTGAAATTAAAATATTTATAGATTTATTTTTTTCCTCATCGCTTGCGTCATTTGCAATAGGAGCAAACCTGTTTACTATCCTTATTAAATTATCATAAGTACTGTTTACTTCCTTAAGCTCTTCACCATATATATCCTTTAATTGTTCATATAAATAAGTAGTAGTATCTGCATACTGTGAAAAAATCAAAATCTTTTCATCTTTTCCATTTAAACTTCTAATTTCTTCAATTTTTTTCTGGAGCGAATGTAACTTATCATCTTTTTCCGGAGTAATGTTTTTAATTATTAAATTAATTTTTTCTAAAACTTTCAAATCGTTATTTAAGTCAGATTTTAAGTTTCCAATTTTAAAAGCAGATATCTCATATTTATCCTTCGAACATGAAATTATTTTTTCTAACTCACCATTAAAATCCAAAGAATCATCGGTCATATCCTCAGCAGAATAAATTAATTTCTGAACTTCGTCCCCAATTGGTAGTAAATCTAATTTATCAATTGCATATAGATAATTATTATGTATTCTAATTAAATTATTTATTGTTGACTTGAAAGCAAAAATACTGCTTTCAATTCTTTTTAATAGCAATATTTTAATAAATCCTCTTAAATTTTTACCTGCATTTTGCAGCTCCTGGTATGGAGATTTGTCTTTATATTCTCTTTTTACATAAGAATAAAGATTATATCTTGCAAAGGTAAGCTCTTTAAAATGACCCAAAATTTCATCATACATATTGTGATAAACCTTTTCTATACTGTAAGAGATAGGTTCTGGGATATTTCTTTTTGGAAATATTATTGGTTTTCCATTTATTTTCTCATCAGGATAATACTTTTTTATATGAGCCCTTGTTCGCCTTATTAAAAGCCTCTGAAGAAGCGATTGAAAAGAAATTTTCTTATCCACAACTTCATTCATAAACTCTCTTAAATTTGGAGGTGTAATAGGAATATTTGTCTCATCTTCATGATGAAATAATTTTATCTGACTATATACATCAAAAGGACTGTTATTCTGTGGAGTTGCTGTTAAAAGTATTAATCTTCTTTTATCTTTATTATCATGCTGAAGTAAAAATTCAAGCATATTTCTATATCTATTGTTTTCTGTATTCCTGAAATTATGCGATTCATCAACTAATATTATTTCCTTATCTTTATATTTATTTAGTGTGGTAAATCCATTTTCCTGGCTGAGCATCCCCATTGATAAAATCTCTGCTCCCAAATCGTAATAATCATTATAGTGCCTCCACATCCCTTCAAGCCTTGCAGGACTTATTATAAGTGCTCTTTTACCTCTTTTATGATAATAATCTATAAGAGCCGAACCAATAAAGCTTTTCCCCAATCCGACAACATCCGATATAAAAACTCCATAATATTTTTCTAAAATATTTATCGCCTGAGCAACTGCAATTTTTTGAAATCTTGTCAGATCAATAAATATCTCACTATCTTCAAGTATTAATTCTTCACTATCCTCCACTCTATCTTTAACTAAATGGTAAAGAATTTTTAAATAAACCTCATAAGGAGTTGGATAATTAAGTGCCCATGAATTTTTAAGCTCTTCAAAGAATTCTTTACTGAAATCTTCGCTTTCTTCCCAAAGCCTCTGAAACCATTCCGACAAATATTTATGTTCATCATTTCCCTCAATTAAAACATTTAGTTCTGTATTATGAGTAAGACCTGCTAAAGTGAAATTGGATGAACCTACTATCGCAACACCATTTTCATCTCTCTCTATCTTGTTACCATTTTCATCAAACCAAAATTTCTGATAATCAAGGATATATGCTTTTGAGTGAAGTTTACTTTTTAGATAAACTTTTACCTTGAGTTTCCCATCTTTAATAAAATCTGCTAGATTTTTTATTAAGAATTCATTTTCGTCTGTAATGTCCGTTGTTTCTGCAGATAATCTTATGTCTTCTCTTGCACCTAAGATTAGTGGATCTTTGTCTCTTTTATTCAGCTTTCTCTGCTCTTTTTCTATTTCTTCCTTTATATCATCTTTATACCTGTAACCTAAGGCAATTTCTTCTATTGTATTTTTATTTGAGGTGGTTCCTATTAAGAGTTTTATCTCTTTTAAGTTTTTCAATTCCTCAATTAATTCATTAAAACCGCCAACAAAGAAAAAACCTGAAGCAATCTTTATTTTTTCAGAATTCCTTACGTATGACTTAAGTCGATTTAATAAAGAATTTTTTTCAGTTGAATTGTCTATAATTCTATGTTGCATTAATAATCTCCACTTAATATTTATAAAAATAAATTAATTTTTATGATATTTTTCATATATATCTACTAAGAACTCAGATCCTCCTAAAGCATATTGATTACAGATTTTATCAGCTTCTTCATTATATTTATTCTCATATAGGTATCCAACAATTGATCGAATATGATCTTTATTATAATCCGGAGCATAATTTTCTAATATCTTTAAAAATATTCTTCCAATATACTTTACAGAATCTTTTTTATCTTTTAAAAAATCAAGATATTCAATAAAGTTTGGTGAGTTAAAACCTGTATGAATATAGGTGGCTGATAATAATAACCATTGCAAATTTTCTTTATTTATTTCTGGTAGAATTATTGTTAGTTTAGATAAATCAGATATTATTTCTTTGTCTTCCGAGCTAAAATCATTCTCTTTCTTTCCTTTAAATTTATTTTCATAAACCCATTTCCAGAAAGATATTATTTTTTTCTTTTTTCTTATGAATTCTTCTATCTTCATTGTTTGATCTTTTTTATTTAACAGTAAATCCCTTAACATCCAAAAATAAGAGATTATTGCTTCAATTTGTGTTTTATCCCATTTATTTAAAATTTTATTAATTAGACTTTTTTTATCAGTTATATCTAAATCTTCATTCAGGCATTCAACACAAATATGTTGAACAAGATGATTAGTTATATATTCATTTTCAAATTTCATCTCTATTGCTCTTAAATAGTTAATTTTCATTAATTTATATAATTCTTTGTAAACTCTACCGCTAAATAAAAAACCCTCAATAAATGCCATCCATCTGATGTCTTTAATATCGTTAATTTCCAGTATTTTAGATTCAACCCAATGTTTATTGAAAGAATAAAAATCAGGTAAATAAAATCCTAGCCAAACATAACCTTCTAAAATACCATTTTTTAAAATTTCATCATATTTTTTTTCAATTTTTTCTCTCCAATTTTCTTCAATCACTTTCCCAGTTTTAGTCTCGTAATTATTTATCCGAAAAGTTAATTGGACTAAACCTTCTGTTAATTTTCCTAAAGGAGAATTCAATGCATTATTAATAAAATCTCTGTCAATACTTTTACTTTCTTGGATTTCCTCTCTTCCATTAACAAATATCCTATTTAAAAGTTCAAATATTAATTTTTTAACGATCAAAAAATTTTTTTCTGTAAAAGGTCTGGAATAATTTTTAACTCCAGTCTTTATCAAATTTCCAAATGCGCCAATTATCCATAAATGATCAACATTCCAGTCATCACCTTTTATAGTATAATTGTTATCCCAAAAATCTTGGGTAGAAACATATTTTGAAATAAAACTTAGAATTTTTTCCCAATTTATTGACTTTCCATTTTTCCAGGCCTCTTCAAGACCCCAAAGAATTTCATATACATATAAAAAGCCAAAATTTAAAAATGGTAATAGATTATCAGTAAATTTATCAGGATTTTCTTCTACGATAATTTTTAATAAATCTGCTAATCCTCCTATAGTTGGACCTTTCCAATTATCCACTGTTTTGAAATCTCTTAAATATTTTGATAATATCTCATTAGGCATTTTTAAAATTTCTTCTTTACTTAATGGTGAAGGTCCTGGGCCTACTCTTGTTGTGGGTTGTTTAAAATCGACTTCCTCTTCTTCTTTAGTTATATCTTTTTGTTTCGCATATAATACAGTAAACATAGGATCATTTTTTACTGCTGAATACCATTTTTGTTTTCTATATGCTTTATAATAATCCCTATATTTCTTATCTTGATGAGGTTTATTTGGTACTTTTATTTCAATAATTTTTATAAGTTTTTCTTTTTCTTCTTTAGAAAAATTTTTAATATTCTTTTCTAAAATCCCATATATTTCAGGTTCAAAGTATTGACTATTAAAATACAAAGCTTTGGTATCATTATCAATTAATTCCCAAAATATTTTTCTATATCTTACCCAATTGCTACCTATTATGAATAAAATTATTCTTTTAAATATGGAATATTGATGATACCTACTATCTAAAAATTTATTAAATATTACACCTACTTCAATCCGTTTTTTACTTTCAATTTTTCCTAAAACTATATTTACAATAATTAATGCAACTAATTTTTTTATATCTAATACACTCTCTGTTTCGTAAAAGAATGAATTTAGCCAAATATATGAAAGGTCCTCTTTAGCATTAAATTGTTCCTTTATAATATCTTTTAATCTATCTGCTAAAATAAAAATAATATTCAAACTACATTTTTTACCTACCTTTTTAGCAATTCCTTTTTTTAAGAAAGCATCAAATATATCAAATTTATCAATAAAAAAGTCTGGTTCTTTTTCCTCAGGATTAAAAAAAGAGACCTTAAGCTTTTCATATTCAGTTCTTTCCTTTTCAGGTTTGCTAAGTATATAGTTTCGTTCCTTAATCAGTTTTTCTTTTTGTTGGCCTTTATATTTATCAACCCACTTTATTTTTGTGATTAAGTCTATTATTTTCTCAGCTTTTTCCAAATCTTCTTCCCCATCACTATCAAGAAATTTTGTAAGAAGTCTCTTAAGAATTTCTGATCCTGGTAATCCTGATTCAAATCGTGAGTCAAGCCAAATAGGTATTAATTCTATTATTTTATTGTTAATTTTCTCATTTGGAATATTTGAAAGAATTTTAATAAAATACCACCAATTTCTATAGTTATCTAAACTCTTATTATTTTCTATATGGTAATTAGTTATATCAACAATTATTTTCACCAACTCATCAATATATTCATTAGTAATATCTTTCCTTTGAGATAACCTTTCAAGGTATGGCAGCACATTCCATTCAGGAATTGTAAAATAACCTTCCTTTTCAGAAGGTTTAAGACCAGGTGCCTTTTCAGGGCTAAAATATCCAAGCTTTTTTAATGGGAAAAACCATTTTAAATCAGAAACCTTTTTAAAGAAGTAGTTTTCATATGCAACATCCTCCTTTATTAAATTTAATACAGCTTTTTCTTTTGGATTTAATTTCATTGAACTAACTCATCAATTATTTTTCTTCTTTCAAGATAATTCTGAGGTTTTGATTTAGGACCAATTTGCTTTGCCCACTTTTTAATTATTAGAGCTAATTGATTATGACCTCTTTTATCAATTTGAAAAGGAATTAATTCTACACCTAGCTCGGCATAATAATTATCCTGGAATTTTAATAAATTTTTTTCACTATTAAATGCTGGATAAAGCATAAAATGTTTTAATTCTCTTTTTACATTTTTAGCACTACTTAATAAAAACTCCATAACTTCATATTCATCTAGTCCATATCCAACAAATAAAACAGTAAAATTTTGAAAAATTTCTTCTAGTAAAATAGAAATTTCATGACCTTTTTCATAGTGTCTCAAATAATCAGCTATTGAAATTATCATTGTTTTTGAGTTTTCTACACTGCCATGAAGATGAAGTATATTTTTATAATTTAAATTAGAAGTCAATAATTCGCTTTTCTCATTAATAATTTTTATCTTAGAATAATCCCCAATTTCATTTAAATTTATTGAATTTTTATCATTTTTAGTTGAATTGCTTGAATTCAGTAAATTATTTAAAACTTGGTCCAGAAAAATATCATAATTTGTTGTTAAGTAAATAGCATTGAACGCATACAAATCTTCATAAATTTTCCCATATTTCCTTTTTTTATCTTTAGTACCCTGGAAAATAGGTTTAAAATCCAATAATTCAATATTTTTTTCTTTATAAATTTTTTTACAAATAGATAATAATTTTCTGGAATCTTGATTAATCTTTAAATTTTTAAATTCATAATAATTAATACATTCTCTTTCATATAAATCTTTTAGCATCAACCTTGCAAACTCTTGCCATAATGGACAACCTACAATTTTAGAAACTCCTGCACCAATAAATACTATTAATTTACCCTGAACAGCTGCATCATAAATATCTGATCTAATGTCTGGTATTTCTGGTATATCGTCATATATTTTTTTTATATTTTTATTAATTTCTTTTTCCATCATATAAATGAAGTTGCTTTTTGTAATCTATTTTGGACAAGTTCACAAATTGCCCAATAAACTTCATCTCGTTCCTTCTGAGATAAGTCAAGAATATCAAAGACTATATCATCTAGCGCTTTACGATCAGGAAGAGGCTTTAGTTTTTGAGAGCGAATTGGTTGTTTGGGATTAATGCCTATTTCTTTGTAAATAGAACCAATACTTCGAATTGATATTTTTCTGAATGCATCATGTAACTTATTGTTATATTTTTCATCATACGGAACTGTAATTCTTAAGAAACTATCCATTGTAACATCTAATACACCTAATCCTAAGTTACTAGGACCATTTAATTCCATTAGCATCCCAAAGTAGGTACTATTCAAGATAGCTAATATCGCAATTAGGTCTATTTCTCTTTTAGGATATAATCTATAGAAACGCAAAGCAATAAATTCATTGGGATTGAAATATATTAGGTAGTTTTCATTAAAACTTCTTGGAAATAATATTTTTCCTGATTTTTTCATCTGGCGAGTTGGTTTGTACCAAGGTTCTTGAATTCTAGTAACAGAGCGTTTATTGAAACCTACTTTTTCGCCCCATTTAATGTATTTTTTTGTTTCATTATCAACATTTTCGGTGTTTATATTTAGTACCCAAGCATCCGCTTTTTCAATTATTATTTTTTTTTCAGTTTTAGTTATGTCTTTTACAAGGAGTTTGAGAAATTGCCGTTTTATTTTGAATAAGGGTGATCCATCTTCTTTTCCTTCTTTTGATAGATTCCTTATAATGAAGTACTCATCATCAAATTCTTGAACATCCGTTAATATAAAAAATCCATCTGCACCACCAGTATTTAAATATCGTTCTCCTATAAAGAGACTACTTAAAATTATTTCACAACTCTTTTGCTTTTCTTGGCAAATAAAATAAATATCTGGTGCCCTCAGGTACCTGCAACCCCATTTTGAGCCGACATATCTACTATTTAAAATATTTATATTAAAAGTATCTTTTTCCTTTTCTATTCCCTCATCCAATAAATCAATTTGTTTTTTTGGATGCAACCTAAAATAATAATTCTTAATAAGTACACCACTAAGATAAATATCCTTAATACTATTTATATTTATACTCTCCTCAAATGAAACTCTGTGGTTTACAAATTTTACTAAATTGTCAAGTACATCATATCCAGATTTAGGTTTTTCTATAGAAATTATTAATGTATTAATATCTGCACTTTTAAATGATCTTTTAACCTGATTGTCATGAATATCAATTATTCTAAAATTCTTAAGAAGGAATTCCTGTAAAAAAGTCCCATAACCGACATCAAGCCATGAAGTGGAATTAATAAATGTAAATATTCCGTTAGTTTTTAGAAGTGACAAGCAAACAAAATAGAAATAAACATAATAGTCTGCTTTTCTATCAAACTTTGAAATCTTATCTTTCCCGTTTATGCTAATAATATTATTTATAAGTCTTTCTTTGTAATCTCTCTTTATATCAATAGTGATTTTTTCTTTTTCAACAAGCGGTGGGGCAATTTCTTCCTGTCTTACATATGGGGGATTACCGATAATGATGTCAAAACCACCTTTTGCAAAAAATATTTCAGCAAAATCAATTTCCCAGATAAAATAATTTTTTTCTTTGATATTTGCTAAATTTCTAATAAGATTATCAATTCTGTCTATTTCAGCTTCAATTTCATCCTGCTCTTTTTTTATTTTTTCTACTGCAAGCTTAAAATCTAACTTTTGCTGTTCAGTAATCTCAAAGAGATGTTGAGGTTCCGCTGCTTTCCCTTCGCCATACGTGCCTCCCAACTTTTTTGAAAGTGCCATTCTTTTTCTGTTTAAAATGTGCGCTATCAGTTCTTTTTCGGCATTTTCTATCTGCTTTTTAGTAATAGTGTCATCCTCATGTTGATAATATTTTTCCTTTAAATCTATTATATGGTGAACTTTTGTATAAATATCAGGAAAAAGATAATTTTCTCCAATATTTCTTAAAATTATAGGGTTACCCTCTATTTCGGAAAGTAAGCTGTCACCCTGGCGTATCTTAAACTCAAGGGAAGGAAGAAGTGGTTTTTTTGTAAGATTTTCAATACTTGTTTCGAAATCCCATATCAGATATAGCCATAGCCTTAACTCAGCAAGCTGGGCCGCCCATGGTTTTATATCAACCCCGTGAATTATTTTCTCTATCAATTCTTTTTTTCGATTATACAGATAATCAGGTTCAGTTCGATATAACTCTTCTAAATCAAGTTCATCAACTTTTACTATTATTCCAAGAATATTCTGAAGCATACCAATTAGAAAAGCACCGGAACCACAAGCGGGGTCTAGAACATTTAATTCATATAGTTCTGACAATATTTTATTCTTCTCTTCAAATGATAAGGAACCCGCAGGACTTGTGCCTTCTGGCTCTGTTGACTCTCCAAAAATTAAATCAATTAATTTGTCCTGCGTAATTTGTGTATTGCTGCAAAAATAGTGAAGGAGAGATTTTTTACACATAAAATCAACTTCAACTCTTGGAGTGTAAAATATTCCGGAACCAGACCTTTCCTCTTCGTTTACAATACTTTCATATATAAGACCAAGCATTTCAGGATCTATTGCAATTTCTCTATCAAATGGGGTGTCTTCTGTAACAGTGAAATTGTATTTATCAAGGATATCCTTAAAAATACCAGAAATAGTAGCGTCTGGGATTTTGAGGGATTCAATGTCCAGTTCGTTTTCTTCAAAAAGGCCTCCATTTAAATAGGGAAGATTTTTAAATTCATTTATTAAGTCTTTTGTAAGACTGGCGGGAAAGTATCTATTATTTTTAGAAAATGCAAAAAACAAAAGTGGTTTTAATAAATCTTCATAAATGTTTTTGTTGCTATCCTGATTTTGAGTGGATGCTTTGAATTTTTCAATGAGTTCAGACAAATAATTTATATTTCCATTTAGCCATTTTTTCTTTTCAATATATTTTAAAAATAGGAGGCGATTAAAGAATTGAAGAGCAAATGCTTTGGTTTTCTGTTTATTGGGAAAATAAGACTTGTAATCTTCTGTTAATTTACCTATATATGATTTTATAATTTTAAAGAATTCATCTGTTACGGGTTCGATTTTAAAGGCTTTTTTTATGCTACTGATTAAATCAAGGATTGCTATATCATCTTTTATTTCAATTTTAATAAGCTGTTCTGAAGCCGTTCGAAGTTTTTCATCTTTGGAGATAGTATAACCTGATAGTTTTAGGGAAGTTTTGGTTTGGTTTTGTTGCTGGAGTTTGCTGGTAGTTGAGCTTAATACATCAGCATAAACTATTCTGGATACGTTCTCATTTTGGTTTGCAAACACTATCAAACAATCAGATTCATGGGCTATTTTTTTTGCTATTTCTCGCTGCAGGGCTCTGCTTCTGTAAAGATTATCAATTTTTAGTTTGCAGTAGAAAATATTAAATGTCTTATATTCATTAATAATGTTTATAAAATCTATTTTTTCTTTTAAGTTGGAGGTTATGAGGTTGTCAAGCCAATTGAAATCATCGTCTTTAGAGTAATCAAAATTAAGGTCAATAAATAAGTCCTGTACATCTTTTTTAGATTTTAAATTTTTTAATTTTTCCTGGATTTTAACTTTATTCATAAAAAATTTGTAACTATTCAACAATACATATAAATAGAAATATATTTATTCCTTTTTTGCATATCCTTGCCTTTTGTGCGGTAACCTCTACCACCAGAATATCCTGTTATTTTTAATATACTTTTTATAATACAAAAATAATATAAAATAGAAAAGATTATTATATTGAGGATTAAATTTTAACTGACAAACAGTTGGTGTAGTAAAATTAAAAAAGAAGCCCCAAGTTGCCTTTAACCATAGTTTTTTAAGCTCTAGGCTACTTAGTATCTTGGGACCCTTGTCTTAAGAACTTTTATCATGGACTCTCCAGTAAAATAACTTACTTTCTACATTCTTTTGTTTGCAAATTTCAGTTGTTTCTGAAAGTTGCCTAAGTTTATTATATGTAACTAAAATCCCCTGTGGAGTAACCAGTAAAAATCCCTTACAATATAAACTGTTACCTCATCTTCAATCTCTATTCCATTGTCATAATGAGATGTAAACTTAAATACACAATCCCTATCGTGGAAGTTGATAAAGGACTCATCCCAGATATATCCTTCCCACTTACTGCCTGCAGAATTGGTAAGATCAGTCTCAAATTCGGTACCTACCAATTCTACATGTACCAAATCCGGTTCAAAGTCCCCTGTGGCATAAGCATTTAAGATAAACTTTTCACCATTAAAGAATACCTCATACCCTCTCGGATTATTCTCAGTTCCGGTCTTTGATAGATTATAGCTTATCCTGTTTCTATCCCACTGCGGAGTGTGTAAAACTCTGCCCTCAAGGTTTATATCCGCTTCAACCCAGCGTCCTTCTTCTACCCAGATATCTTCATATTCCCAATAAGATGTATCTATCCAATCAGTAGTATTATAGTAGTACCAGTATCCTTGCGATACCGTATAAGATGTATCCACCCAGACATTAGTAGTATAATATTCCCAGTAGCCCTGGGATACTGTATAGGAAGTATCAACCCATCTTCTGCCGTTCCTATCTTCCCAATGGGAAGTATCGACATAATAAGAATCCAGGTAACTTTGCCAGTACCCGGAACTTACCCATACCTGGTAATATTCTTTTACACTCTCTAAGACATAATTGCATACGTATCTTATAGCATAAACCCTGCCGCCATAGGACGGCCGATAGTCGATTACATATTTATGGTACTTATACCTTTTTCCATTAATTACCCCTGAATAGTATCCTACATATTTAGCTGCAAATGAGTAAACACTCCAGCCGTAGCTGCTGGTACCATATAAAAACACTTTATTACAGGGTACCCAGCTGTCCACATATCTATATTTTGTCTCCCAATGAGAAGTATCAACCCACCTACTGGCAGTATAATAATGTTGATAGCCGCTTGTAACCCATACCCTGTAAGTATAATCTTCCCAGTATCCCTGGGATACTGTATAGGACGTGTCAACCCATCTTCTTTGCTGTGTCTCTTTCCAGTAGCCCTGGTTAACCGTGTAGGAAGTATCTATCCATTTCTGTCTCGGAGTTACCTGCCAGTAGCCTCCTTCTATAAATTCAGTTGGCCTGGTTTCCCAATGAGATGTATCCACCCAGAACTTCTGCATCTCTGCAGTCAGCTCTGCCGGTAATATTAAAATTATTAAAATAAATAAAACTAAGAATACTAATATTTTTAGTTTAGTTAATCCAAACACTTTCATAATAAATGCTTCCTACTCTGTAAAAAAGCTAAGCACTTTATAATCTTCACCGGTATAGTAATCTCTGTATTTACTGTCCTGAACCCTTATATATTTTCCTACTGCCTTTTCTAAATCCTCTATAATGGCCAGGTCTTTAAAATCCAGGTTTAGGTGATCACAGACAAAATATCCCACACTTGTGTCAACTTCTAAATTGTAACTGCCAAGATCAAAGATTATCTGGTAGTCTCCAACATCTTCAAAGTTGTAACTGGTAGTGCCGCTTCCGAATCCAGGTTTCTTAAATTCCTTATCTACAATAAAATATATTCTGCTGTCTTCTATTCGCTCTATTTTTCCTTTATAAGCTCTAATGTATATTATTTTAGGTTCTGCTGTATCTTCATACATCAGTACCTCCTGCCCGGTATCTTCATCTTTTACAACTATTTTTCTCATTTCAACTACTATTTCATTTCCATCTTTATCTATAAATGTTTCCGTAATTAATTCAGGCTCATCAGGATATTTTTCATCAGTCTTAGCTGAAACCTCATTTCTTATTTTTTGCTGGTAAATTTTATTTTCTATTTTTCCAACCAGGTCAAACTTAATTATAAAAAAGATTCCAATTACTACACATGCAATCAGAACTATGTTTATTATTTTTCTTTTTTTCATAAAAACTCTTTCCTTTAATTACTTACTTAAAAGTAAGCATTAATATCTAGTAATTTGTATAATATATCATAATGTTGTCTAATCAACAATTATAAAAGTAAACTTTTTTCCCTTTTATGCAAAATTAGTTTAAAAATAAACCGGATTACTGACATTATAGGTGGACTAGTTTTTGGGGGGAAGGTCATATCTAAATCTATTGCTTATTATTATATAAATATGAGATTATTATAAGATACAAAAACATAATATTAAAAATTTTTACTACATCAATATGGATAATAATAACAAAGAAGTTTTTATATTAGGAACTGGTTTTTTAAAAGCCATTCACAATAAAATACCACTGCTTAATCAATTATCTAAAGAAATAACCAATAAGATTAACTGGATAAGGAGGCATAAAGATGGAAATATTTGATGAAGATGAACCTAATATCGAGGAGATAGAGGAACTAATTGATAATAAAGATATAAAGGGATTAGTCAATGTTTTAGGAAATGTATATAGTTATTATAAAATAGAGACTATTGTGAAGTCTCTCGGAGAGATAGGAAATGATAGGGCTCTAAAACCTCTCATTAAATCTTTAAAATACGAAAAAAGACGCAAAATCAGAAAGTATATTGTGGAAGCCCTCTTAAAGATTGGAAATGGAAGGGCTGTACAACCTTTGATTAATGCTTTAAAAAGTGTAGATCATTATTATCATTATATTAGAAATGATATTTTAAAAGTTCTTATAAAGATAGGTGAGTCTGCTGTAGAGCCTTTAATTGATTCTTTAAATGATGAAGATTACAATATTCGAAAAGATGCAGCAGAAGCTCTTGGTAACATAGGGGATGAAAGAGCTGTAGTACCTTTAATTGGTGCTTTAGAGGATGAATACTGTGGTGTTCGAATGATGGCAGCAGGTACTTTTATAAGAATAAGAGATAACCGAGCTGTAGAACCTCTCATTAAGACTCTAAAGGATTATGATTATAATGTCCGATGGAGATCAGCAGAAGCTCTTGGTAACATAGGGGATGAAAGAGCTGTAGTACCTTTAATTGGTGCTTTAGAGGATATAGAGCACAAAGTCCGTTTAGCGTCAATAATAGCTCTTGGAAAGATAGGGGATGAAAAAGCTGTAGCACCCCTTGTAAAAACTTTAAAGGATAATAGTAGTAATCGTAGCATTAAACAGGAAACTGTAAAGGCATTAAAAAGATTAAAACAGAAGAAGAGTGAAAATAGATAAGACTATAGGCTCACATCCTTTAATGCATACTTACGCTACACAGTTTACAAACAAATAAAAAACATAGTGACATTAAGAAGATAATTAATCATTATCGTATTAAATAGAAAAATAAATTGTAATCAAAAGATCTTTTTGTATAATAACTATTGTACAGTTAGCTCTGTACGGTGGTAAAATTGCAGGATTAATTTAAAAGTATGTTCTATTTTACCGGTTTATAGCATAAAAAATTATTGGGGTCAGTCTGTAAGCCGGGTTATATCATATTCTAAACAATATATAATCTTAAAATATAATGTGCCTCCTAGCTGCCACCACTTATGTTTCCTCCCATTCATGAGATGCGCTCCTCATAATATCCGGCAGAGGATCCAAGAATTTTAATCTGAACCTGCCAGGTCCGGCATTAATGGTTACTACTACTGTAGGATCAGAAATAACCGTATTATACGAGGTCCAGTCATCTTTGTGCAGATCGCTGTAGGTAAAAGCTTCTTCTCTTTCCAGGCTTCCATTTGCATAAACCTTACAGATGCCTGAGTCATCATAAAAATAAACCTTGTATTCTATATTTTTAGACCAGTAAGAATTTGCTACTGGGACCATACTGCTGTCTACCGAAAGAAGGCTGGTAATCTGTTCTCTTATAGCCTTAATGCCTTCTTCGGTATCAAAGACAGTATACCCTTCCGAATACTCTTCTCTATCAAAAAAAGAAGCTCCAGTAGCTGATAGCTCCTCACATACGTATTTTAACCTGTAGCTGTTTCTCTGGGCCTGCCTGTAGTCCTGGGTAAATACTACAGTAAAGGAATAAAGTATAACTACAGCAACAGTTATTATAAAGATTTTCACTCCACTGCCTCACTTAAAACGTAGCCTTCCATAATATAACTGGCCCTGTTATCCTCATCTTCTATTCCCAGAAATCTACCCAGGTTAACTACCCTCTTTATCGGTATACCGATTTTGTAGTTTATAGCCTCCCTGGCGTCAAATTCAAACCTCTTATATTTCATGGATGTAGTTACCTCTATTATTATTTCATCTTCGCTTATATCTGGAAATTCAGTAAGGATATCACTTTTTAGCTGGGAGATATTGGATTCCGTAAACCGGCCGTCGGTGCGCGCCTTCTGGCATGCGCTGTAGACTATCTCATCAAACCTTTCTATCTTATGGGAATTTACTATATCCTGTACGTTCTGCAGGGGAAAAACCATAAGCAGGATTACAGCTGCAATGGTCACTATAAAGGTTTTCATAAGCTATATACCCTAACAATAATAAGTTTTTTATGGAATTGTCTGTAGCTGCTCTATCCCGTGGTTAAGCAGCCTCGATGCCTGGGAGTAAAGCGAGTTTTCACCCGGACCAAGGATCAGCCCCCAGATTAGAACTCCCAAAATTACCGTAGCCATTATTACAATAAACGTCTTCATAAATACCCCTTTCTTTCTTCTAAAAAGATAATGAACTATAAGATGCAAAAACATCAGTTAAAACCACCACTAAAAAGTTTAATAGGACCACCACTGCAGATATTATGGCCAGTATGTAGATAAGGTTTCCGTTTCTCTCATTTATCCTCTCCCTTGCCGTAATCCTTTCTGTTTTTATATTGTTCTGGTAATTTATAAGCTGGTTTTTTAGCTCCCCCGGTCTCAAACGGTCAAGCTTTAAAAATACTCCCGCCAGGTCCCTTGCTTCTTTAGTGCCTATTGCAGTAGCAAAATAGCCAGCTGCCTCCTCTCTCCTGTTCATATTCCAGAGGGAAAGCATCTTTAGATATATGGGTCTTGTAACCTTTACAGTCTTTACTACCTCCTCCAGGATATAGTTTGAACCTAAAACTACTTCCCCTTTTATGGTAAATAGGTTAATAAGCATGGAGACAGTGCGGTATATTTCCCTGTTTGCTACTTCCCTGCCCTTTTTTTTAAAGAAATCATTAACATATAAAAACGGCAGTTTTATCCTGCCCATTTTAGATTTTGGAGTGGTGCCAATAAGTAAAACAACTATTAAAAAAAGCTGCATCCCAAAAGAAGGAAGTCCATTTACTATTTTTAGAAGTACTGCCCCAATAAGCCATACACCCAGGACAGTAAACCTTACAGCCTGATACTTTGACACGGGGATATTTACCCCACCAAAGGAAAGAACTTCTCCTGAGGCCAGGCCCTTCTTAACTCTGGCTACAACCCCAAACCTTCCCTTTCCAGAAGGGAGTATACCCAGGGCGCCTCTGGTAAAAAATCCTATTGACACTAAAGCTGTAATAAAAACTAACACAAAATATATTACTTTAAATACCATTTTAACTTCCTTTTAAAAGTCAAATTTAGGTCTGCTTAAAACGTACATTGACCAAAAGCTAATTACTGAAAGTACAGAAATTGCTATAAAAAATTTTATACCCAGTACAGTATTAAACTGGTAGTAAAAAAACTTTCCCAGGGTAAATCCAAAATACTTCACACAGGTAAAAACTGACAGTATATATACTATTGGAATAACAAACTTAACCATGGTAAATGCTTCATAGTTTGCCCTCTTATCTTTTTCTATGGAACTTTTTATCTCCTTTAGGTTTGAAAGGATACTATCCAGAGAAACTGAAACATTGGTGCCGTTAGCCACAGATTCAAAAATGCTCATGCCTAAAAGTACTGCCCATTCGGTACCAAACATGGACACAAAAAAATCTACCGCAGACTGCAACTCTGCTCTATCCTTATAATCTTTTATCCTTACACTTAAAATAAAAAGAGCCTTTTTTGAAAGTGGGCTTCCTTTTATGGTTTCTATTGTCTTATCGATTGCGGAGGCCATGTTAAAGTCCGAAATCTTATACATGCTGGTTAACTCGCTAAGCAGGTTCTCCACCTCATAGCTTCCAGCCAGCTGCAGGCTTTTAAGCTTAAAACGCAGGTATATATAAGGAAGCAGACCGATAAGAGCTGACATCAGTACAAAAAATATGCTTATCCCAAATAGCCCGGAAGTTATAATAAAAGAGATAGAAAACAGGAATATCGACAGAAAGAGAAAATAAAAGACGCTATCTTTTCCCTCCCTGCCGGTAGTTATCCTTATAAGAAGCCTTATATGGGCTGTAAATTTATTATCCGACTTTTCCGAGGATCTGCTCTTAAACCTGTATACTTTATTCTTTTCCCTGATAAAGCGTACTAGATACCTTCCTAAAAACAGCCATACGCCGATTAGAAGTAAAACGTACATTAAAACTCTTATTATTATGTCTATTGTACCGTTCATTAAAATCAAGCTCCTCTGGAGTAAAAAGGTGTTACAACTAGTGGCTTCTTAGCGGGAAACTTTTCAGCCAGTATTTTTAGCTCTTTTTTATATGATAAAAATTCCTTATAATTTTCTTCCCTGGCAATGGCTTCCTTATCCCTTCCTATATCATAGGTAAAAGTCCAGCTGTCAGTATCAGACTTATATCTGCATATCTCATGTATTGATATTCCATGGGATAGGTGATCATATCTAATCTCATAAATACCTTTTAGCCTCTTTTTTGAGCGATCAGCAAGCTGTATGAAGCTAAAGATATAATGGAAGCTTTTGGCAACCTTTATTATGGTATGGTCAAGACTTCCTCCTTTTTTATTTACAATCATATTTGCCATATCATAAGGAAGGTCATATACATCGGTTAGGTGGATAGTACTCTTGCAGTGCCTGGTACCCCGATTTGCAATCTCAACCAGCAGACTAAGCATATTTCCGTCCCTTGCCTCTCCGCAGATTATATAGTCCCCGTCAGAGCGCATAAGCTTCTTGGTAATACCTGATAGCTCATCTCCATCACAGACCAGCTGCATTATGGGAGCATCGGGCATAAGCTCATGCAGAGGAATTTCCGCGTTGGATTCAATTAAAACCCCTTCAAGATTAGGGTCCTCAAGCAGCTGGAATGTGGTAAGCATAGTAGTCTTGGCAGTTCTTACCGCACCGCAGAATAGAATATTAAAGCCAACCCTAGCCATGCTTTTAAGCATACCTACAGCCTCTTTTGGAATGGTCCCTCTTCTTACCTGCTCTTCTAATGTATAGTTGAAAACAATATATTTACGAAATACCATGATGTTCTGGCCGGGTTTAGTAAGGGGCCTGCTGTAAATAGTAACCCTTTCTCCGGAGTGCATGAGTACTTCTATATTGGATCTAGACTGGGGTACCTCTGGAGTAAGAAGAAGCAGAGCTTTTTTAAGCGCACTGAACCTCTGCGGGGATATCTTTTGCTCCTGTAAGACCATCTTTCCATCAATTAGATAGTAAATCCTTTCCCCGATAATCTTGGCCGAGGAGCTTTCCGGAATATCCATCCAGGCGCTTATTCCCGCAAGCCCCCAAACTTCATGGAAAATTCCATCAACAAGGCTCCCGTACCACTTTGGGTAGGGAAGGTTAGTTTTAGCGTTTTCCTCCAGGTATTTTCTTATAAGGTCCTTAAAGTAACTTACATGGTCAGGCAACCCTATTATGGCTTTGGTCTGCCTCTCAAGTATCTTGGACTCCTGTCCCTCGGATAGTTTCCACATGTTCTCAAAATGGGCCTGTACGGAACGGCAGAGATTAAGAAAAAGCCTTTCTTCGCTTAAATTCCTCCTGCTTTTTTCTTTATCTTCTTTTATACCGCTTAAGTAGCTATCAATATAAAATTCTTCTGACTTTTTCTCTTTAACTAATTTAGTATTCATAGTCAAGTCCTTCCAAAGATCCTGCTTAAGAAATTTCCTCTTTTTCTGCTTTTACCGGTACCCGGTATCTCTACATCCAATATATTACATATTGAAACTGCCAGCTGCTTTATGGAGCTTTCAAACAGTTTATCGCAGCCCAGTAATGTTTTTCTTTCCCTTTCAGCATCAAGACTTAACGAATAATCTAAAAAGGGTATAACTGAAGCAACCTGCATACTGTATTTTTTTGCCAGAACTATTTCAGTATCAAGCTCAGGCAGGTCAATATATTTATTTACTATAAGAAAAAAATCCCCCGTGCTTATACCTAACTTAGAAAGAACCTGCTCATAAAGCTTAACAAAGCTTCTAAAATGCTTATCGCTCTGGGTAGTAACAAGATATTTTATTTTAGATGAATTTAATGCCCCTATACTCATACCTGAAACAGAGCTTCCCCCACTTATAACAGTTATATCAAAAGTCTTATTTGAAAGGTCAACCAGCTTTTCAATATGGTCTGGGTGATAATGTCTCACCTTGGATACTTCTCTTTCCCCTGGAAGGATGTACAAATCTTCTTTTTTTACACATGAGCTTTTAAACTCCTCTGGAGAAAGGATATTATTTATAAGCCTTTCCTTTATTTCAGATAACCCACCAGTACCTGAATCAATATCAAGATAATCGATGCCTTCCCTGCCTCCTAAATTTAATAGGACTGCAGTTTTTCCGGTAATTTCTGAAAGTACCTGGGCAGTTGACAAACTTATCATATTTACCCCCACTTCTGGACCGGAGCCAAAAAAGCAGACTGTGTTTCTATCAGTATCAAAATCATCAACGGAAAAAGAGCATATCCTATTGGATACTTGCTTATTTGTGAGAAGGGGCGGAATTACTATTATTCCGTATGAAGAAAGATTTTTATTTACAGTAGAATAGGTATCCAGATCCCCGGCAACGTAGTAGTTACTTTTTACTTTTTTTAAAAATTTTGGAAAATTCTGGATGTAGCTACTGTAGGAAATAGTACTGCTATCTACTACCAGTATATCTACTCTTTCGATTTCCCTACTGTTAAATGTCTGGCAGGTTTTAACGCTTGAAAAAAATTTAGTTTTTTTCAGCTCAGTCTTTAAACCCTCTGACCTGCATATGATTAAAATATTTTTCACTTCTTTAGCTTTTCTTTTAATTTAAACTGGCTTTGTATAAGATAATAAACTTCCAGCCGCTTTCGGCCAGATTCTCCAGGTAAGACATATCCTCGTATCCAGTTATAATCTCGATACTGGAGATATTTGCACTTGCGTCGTAGCGATCTTCACCCTCCGTATTTACCACTTCCCTGTTTCCCGAATCCTTTAGATACGCTACCTCGCTTCTTACTAATTTACTTTCCTTAGTAACTTTTATGCTACTTAAGCTGTTAAAGGATCTGTTCTCGTCTTCATTTTCACTGGCCACCATTACTGGATAAAAATAAACAGTATCTCCCCTTCTTAAAGAATTGGGAAAGGTTATAATCCAGTCAGCAGGAATGGTAAAAATATACTGGTCTTCTTTTGCAGCATCTGTACTCTTATCCTTAAAATAAGCTAAGGAAAGCTGGCTGAATTTTGGGATAAAGTGAGTAGAATACTTTCCGATGACCTCATCTTTCCTGGCCACAGCTCCTTCCATAAGTTTATCTTGATTTACTTTTATCAGATCAATCATATTAGGTTCAATGGCAGTCTCTGCTTCCACACTCTGGTTCAGTACTATTACTTCGGTATAGAGAAATCTTTCCCTGCCCTTTGTTTCCCAGAAATATATCATTGCCAGTGTAGCAAGCATTAAAATTATCCCCAGGATCGAAAAAACTGCTCCGCTTTTAAATTTCCTCCTTATAAAATGCCCTTTCAAACTTATCCTACCTCCTTTAAGTACTGGTAATAATTAAACTCTCACTAACTTTTTTATAATGCTAAGAAACCCTTTTTTGGTTCTTTTACCTTTAGAAATAGTACTGCTGAATTCCTGGGGGATAAAAAGAGAAGAGATTTTTTTCAGCGGACTTTCCATTAACTTGTAAACTTCCCTGTAGCTAAGCGCTATCACATACTTGCAGTTAGCTTTATATAATTCAGCCAGGTCAACTGCAGGTATAAAGGCAAGGGGCTTTACTCCTAAAAAGCTTAAAAACTCATCCTTATCTATTCCGCTGTTCCATTTGTTTATAATAAAGTTAATTGGATACCCTTCACCTTTTAATTTCAGTAGCTCTGATAACCTGGCACTGCCAATCTTACAGCTGGTTGGAAATGGGTCTATAACGACCAGTACCTGGTCCACAATGGAGATCAGTGGTTTAACTGACTCGTGGAAGATATTATCCCCTACATCGATTAGAGTTATAGGAGAGGTACCAGAAGCGTACACTAGCTTCAGCATCTTATTGTAGTCCCACTGCCTGATCTCTTCTCTCCTATCGTCTGAGATAATCCATAAAATGCCACCGGATACATACTCGGCTTTACTTTTTATCCTGTTTCCGTTTGTAATCTCGTGAGGATATGAATAAAAATCACCACTGGTATCTTTCCCGCTTCCATCCAGACTGTCTTCTATCCCCATCCAGTTAAATATTGCCGGACTGCCTAAGGGAGGCTCAACAACAGATGGCTTAATATTCAGATTGGAGAGATATTTTGCCAGGTTTAAGCTAATCGTAGTAGAGCCTGCGCACCTTGAAAGCCCGCATATAATAACCAGCTTCCTTTCCAGGCTGGTGTATATTTTTTTCTCCACTACTTTGGTAGTAGGTTTTTCTATATATCTTATCCTGCACTCTTTATTTAAATTGCCTGCAACCTCTTTTTTACCTGCGTTAGTATTATCACCAGCAGGCTCCGGGACCATCCTGCCAATAGAGGAAATTACCTCGCTGTAGTCATCGTTAAAGTAAACAATGTCAATTTTATTTTTGCTAAAAAATTTTACTGCCTCATCAAACCAGGGAAGCTTTCTATCCAACACGGCAAGCTGCCATCTCTTATACAGGGACTTATTTTTTACCTCATCGATATCGCCAATAAATTCCTCAAAACCGATATAAGGATGGGCCTTAAAATGATTGGTTATCCTTGCGTAGCTTTCCTTTATATTCAGACAGCAGATTACATATTCCATATTCCATCTAGCCTATATAAATATTACAAATAAAATAATTTCATTAAGCACTTTTTATCTCCGACAGATCCTTAACACTTGAAATATCACAGATTCTGGTATCTTTTTCCCAGTACCTGTACTGGACCTTGTATAGAAGGGATGGATAAAAGGAGCGCTGGTTTAAAATTAACCTTCTCTGGCACAACCTCTTGCATTCATCGGGAAGCATGAGGTTTCTGGTACTGTAGTTCTGTGATTCGCTCTGCCTTGCAGTCTCAGAAGAAGCTCCCGTACTTCTACCTGTACCCTGAATCTTAATAGTGGTGTTTCCCAGGAATCTGCTGCAGTACTGGGCAGTAAAATCATCATTTATTCCAAGGTAAAGGTGGGTATCGCACATTGAAAGGATATCTTCCCAGCAGTCCTTGTAACGGTTTTTCATCTGCGGCAGAGACTGCCATATAAGCATGGGGTAAATTCTACGGGATCTCATTGTTCCCAGCATCACCTGGATGTTTGGAATTCTTCCAATGTTTGCCATCTCCTCAAGTATTAAAAACGTTGGACTGTAAAGCATATTGTTGTATTCATAAGCTGTTTTATACAGCTGGTTTAAAATGGTAGTTACTATGGAATTTATTATGGGGGAAAATGTCCTGTCCTTATCCGGCATCAGTATAAAAAGGGCAATTGGCCTTTCCTTTTTGGCTCCGATTTTTTTAATATCTACAGTTGTTGAGCTGGTTATATTTTTTATCCCCTTTATGGAGAAAAGCTTTAGTTTGGTTGCAAGCCCGATCAGTACATTTGCTCTTACTTTGTCCTCTGCCAGCAGGAAATTATCCCAGAGCTGTAAGGGAGTCCCGCTAATACTGTGGTCAGAAAAAAATTTTACCGCTTTTTCGGAATCCCTTACATTCTCAGAAGTAAGTATTTTTAGAACCTGGCCGAATGTCTGCTGGGCCACCGGGTATGTCTTTTTTACAAAGCCGATTAGAGCTCCGAGTAGCTGACCTTCCGATTCTTCCCAGAAGGTATCGCTGCTGTAAGATATAATGGTTGAATCGGCTACAGAGCTTATGTAGCCTTCTGCTATTTCCATAAGCTCCTTGCCGGTGGATATATAATTTATAGGATTTAAGCTGTCTCCGTATTTTAGGTTTATAAAGTCAAGTACATAAACATCATAACCGCATCCAGCCAGGTACTTTGATGTAAGGCTGTAAACCTCGCTTTTGGGATCGGTTATAATTATATCGCCCTTCTCATCCTGGTTTTTATACATATAAGGTATGTGGAATATGTTCGGAATTACAAAGCTTGTGGTCTTAAAGCTTCCGGGGCTACCCAGTACCAGGGCCTGCATATTGAGGCTGCTTTCTATGGGATGGTATGCTCCTGGCATTCCGATAGAATAGCTTAAGTCCGCTGTACTTGAGCCCAGAAACCACCCCAGCTTATTTTTAAAATAATGTTTTTTTACCTCTCTTGGAGTCTGGAACCTTGACGTGCCGTGGCTTCCGTAGTCGTCTTTTTGAGTGTATCTCTTCTGTAGTTTTAAGCCAGCCAGTCCAAAAAATGAGTAGGTTGTAAACAGGCAAAGTGCTGCCCAGCCAAAAACATTTGGAGGGCTTGCCCTGGTAAAAAAATCAGTATAGGTGCTTCTGCTTACTGCAATTTTAAATAAAAAATTTTCCGGGATTTGAGATATGTCGTACCTGTAACCCTCAAGGAACTGAACAAAAACTGAGGATAGAATAGGAAGTATAATTAACATAAGTAGTAGCATTAAAATAGACGTTATAATTCTAATTTTAACTGTCATCTATCTTTCCCTTTCCCTGCTTCCGGCTGCCTTCTTTTCTCTTGACCTTGAAAGTATCGCCTTTTTCCTCTCAACCTTTATCTTTTCCTTTACGATATCCCTTGAAATTTTACTGGTTATACCTTCCATTCCCATGCCAATCCTGACCAGCCCTATACTTTTTACTTTCGGTATCTTAAAATCAGTATTTTCATATGGTAAACCCAGGTTTACCATATCGCGCTCGCGGCCTTTTTCAAAAAACCTTATAACCTCCTCTTTTTTATAGGCATGTCCAAGTTTTTTACCCCTGCAATATTTTTTCTTTTCCGGATGCAGAAAGCTTAAGTTTTTATTCTGTATCTTCATATCTATATTAAAGTTTTTTTTCAGGTACTCTTTCATACCAACCAGGTTTCTGGAATGCTCCTTTGCTTCATCAATAGCCATGCGCAGCTGCTCTTTCCAGATGGGTTTGCCTTTTTCTGCCAGCTTATATTCAGCCATCGAGTAGCTACTGCGGGAATAAGGCTCTTTTATGATGGATAGATTTTCCCTCCGGCAGATCCTATTGCTTTCCCTTTTTATTTCTCTTAAAGTCTCCTTATTTGAAACCAGCTTTCTTCCGTCTTTAAGGGATACAGAGTTTACCACAAGGTGGTTATGTATGTGACCTTTATCGATATGAGTTACAATAAGTACTTCATGACCAGAAAAATCTTTTTCTGCAAGCTCTTTACCGATCCTATGTGCTTTTTGAGGATCCGTTTCCCCAGGCTTAAAACTCTGTATTATATGGTGGTAACTTATGCCATCTGTTTTTTTATACAGCTTTTTTGTGGCATTCATTTCGCTTGCAGCATTCTGCCGGGAGCAGTTTTTCCCGCTTATAATGCGGCTGTCAGTTTTTTCTTTGTTTAGGACATAATTTATTATATTTTTTATCCTTCCTTTTGAAGGAATTATTTTTATAACCGCCATAAAATATATATCTTTTATATTTTCTTCATTATCACTACCAGCTTATCCCATACTGCTTTTAAGTCTTCCTCTATATTTTTAAAATTATCCCCTACCACAGTTAGGGTACCGCAATCAATATAGTGTGTTATCTCATCAAGGCTGCTCCCTATTCTTTTAATCTCAATAATCAGTTCCCTTAAACCTGGCACAACTGTAATGCTTTTATCAAGTGAGCATTTTCTAATGTAATCACTTCGGCAGAAGTATGTTTTTGACAACTTATCTTTTAGAAGTACCATTTCTTTTTCATTGAACCATACTGTAATCGGATAATTTCTTTTTCTTACCATTTTCTGTCTTTAATTGTTATAAAAGAACTTCATTCCTTTTTTAATTATTACTTTTTCTACATTATTCTTTTTCTTCATTCAATGAACATCTCTTTTATAAAATATATTAAATATAACATAATGTTGACTAAACAACAATAATATCCACAATATCTCTGCACTTCTCTTAAAAAATTAGTTCAATTAAAATATTAATATCTTGACACATTGAGAGGCTCTTATTACATGATATAATATTAGACAGAGAAAATAGTATAAATTGTTATGCCTTCACGGTTAAAAATTATTTTGGTAGATATAATTATTGTAGTAAATGTAAGTCTAAAGAAACTTTCTATAATAGTGATAAACTATGGAAAGATAAAAATGTCTCACAAGATGAATTTGATAGCATATTCTGGTGGAACATAGATTTTCTGAATAATAAAGCTTTTATCCTTCCAAATACTTTATATTTATGTCCTGAATGTAAAAAATTTGAAATGAAATTTTACAACTGCGGATTTTATGACTAATTAAGATACCTATAATATAATTATCTTAATATAGCTAGGGACAGTAGATTAAGTTAGAACAAGAATTCTACTGTTGATTAATGATATTTCTATACCAGAGTTTAATTTTTGACCTTTTTAATAATTACCAAAAAATAAATTATCAAAAGAAGCAATTTTGTATAATTTCTAATCAATAAAAAAATTATTTTATATTCCTAAAACGTCAGATCTTTTTAGTAAACTCAGGTTCACTCCTATGGGAAAATATCGACTAAATATTAATTCCTTTTCGAACGGTTTTCAAAAAATAATAATATTGGAATAAAAATTATAATTTTTTTACAGGCATGGATTATATTTGGTAAAATTATAGAGAAAGTTTGAAATTGATTAGCTCTGAAGCCAAAAAGGTGGTGTTATTATATATCTATGAAAGATAATAAGAGTATTTCCGAACGGCCTTATCATAAAATGGCCGAATTGGTTGTTAGAGATTATAAAAGAATACCAGAACCTGGGTACCCAAATTCATCTAAAGAAGATGTTTGGGACACTTATCTCCATTTTTTCTTGGTTGCGTATCATTTAAAAGATTATATCGTAAATGACGAAACTCTAGGTATAGAAAAAGCCGAAGTAAATAATTTTATTGAAAATAACGATGATATGAAACTGCTCCAAGCCATTGTTACAGGTTTTAAACATTTAAAAGCTAATCGTAATCATATTTCTTATGATATAGGGAGCTTAGCGTGGGATGATGGTAGTCCAAAGCCAAGTCCTGAGATAGGTTATGAAGAAAGAAATTTTCTTTTGACTGAAGATGGAAAATATCTTTTATGTGAGAATGGAAAAAAAATACGATTGGAGTCAGATAGTAAAAAGGTGCATCCTAGAATTTTAGCAATCAGGGTACTTGCAGCATGGAATAAATTTTTTAAAGAGAAGGATATTAACGTAGGTTTTGTAATCTAATAGTTTCTAGCAAAAATATCTTCAGATTTGTCAGGTAAACGTGTTGCTGAATGGTCCTGGAAAGGTATTGCTTCTTTCATTCTTGCTTTTATATATATTATTCCACCATCAATTGAACTGTTTAAAAAAGATAAAAATTACATTGAGAATGTGTTTTCCGGTGGTAAAAGCGGAGGGGCTGGCGCAAGCGGTTATTGGGAAGATATTGATACTGGGAACTAAAAAAACCTATATAAAATAAGCAATTTTGTATAATTTCTGTAGTGGGTTATTTTAAAATCAAGTTTTTATTCTGCTTTAAGTATGAGTGATTCTGTTACTTTCAATGGTGATATTGATAAATACTTTATAAGTATTTAATTTGAAGGTAGTAATTATAATTTTAATATAGATTATAAATAGGATTTAAGGGGCCTTGAGCTTTGAGCGACGTTTCCTCACAAGTAAAAATACTACAACACTTACAATAGTAGCTAAAACTACGGCTATTAGTATTCCAACAACAAGCCAGTTTACATATCTAGTACGTATCATTATATGACGACCTTCATTGAGTGAATTTATATCGAAATACCAAGTGGCAGAGTTTTCTTCGATATTGTCTGCGTTGGTTTCTATAATTTTACCAGGAAGTGTAATTGTCCAAGACATACTAAACATGTTCTTTACAAGCTCTTCCATTGTTTCATCAAATACAGTTCCAAGTTCAGAAAATTCATCTTCTGTTTCATTGCTTAGATCCTCTGTAGAACTTCCTGGTATATCAATATCCAATAAATACTCTTTTGTTAATATGGAGTTATGGATTTCAAAATTATTTATTTTCAGCTCTCCAGGGAGCCATATTTCTCCATTATCTTGAGTGGAATTTAAGACAGACGTAATCTCTTTAGAATCGATATTTTTTGTTGCTATAAGGGATACAACATCATCAGATTTTTTAATCTCAGTCTGCCAGTCTTCTTCTCTATAGCTTTCGATTAATTCTGAGTTAGATATATAATTACCCATCATACCGCTACCTTGTATTTGTATTTCCTGAAAAAGATCCCCAGAAGGTTTGACAGTTGTATGAAGGTTCACATCTATAGTACCACACCCTGCTATTAAAAAGATTAAGAATAGAAGGATTATAAAAAGCATTACAACTGAATTTTGTTTTGTAATCATTTTTTCTCCTGTTTATTGAGTTTTAAGATAGTTATGCCTGGAAAAACTGTATAACATACTGTTGTTAATGCAATCATAGCAGCTACTACTGTTGTAGCGATTTAGTTTGTTTCCATTAATTAATATAAATATTTTATATACTATCAAAATATTATATTATTATTATTGATTTATCAATTGTTTTTAGAAAGTTATTTTTTTCTATCTTATATATTCTTTATTTAAATATAAGTGAATAGATAAATTGGCAGACGCGTTAAATTTAGAACTTAGTAGTGTCGGTATACTTGTTAATATGTAAATCAGTATCAATAATTATTAAATAAAATTTCAATTTTATATCTATTAATCAATAGTTTTAAAAACTATTTAAGTGTAACCCTATAAAAATTCATTTTGGTCTCACTTAAGGCAGGGAAAAACTTTATTTTAAACTGACCCACTACCATAATTTCTAAAAATATTATCATTTACTGAAAATAATCAATAACTGTAAGAATTTAATTTTAGTAGTAAATTATTTTCTTAACCTTTTTTCGATAAGTATTTGTGAATTATTAAGCGATAAGGAATTAAATATTGCATATGACAATTTCTAAGTTTTTTACCAGAACCACAATAACAAGGCCAATGACCCTTAATTTCTTTTTTCTTTAAGTATTCTATTAGTTTTTTTATAACTTTATCGCTATTCTCCCCGAATTCTTCTTTATAATATTCAAAAACACCTTTAAAACCATGTGAACGTTCACCAAACAACCACTCTTTCTCTTCTTCGTAGAATGATTGTCCAATAAAAAATGGCTTTACACACTTTTCAATAAAATCAACAATTGATGACTTTTCCGGATTGTAATATTTCTTCACATTCTCTGGTACAAGAAGGCATGCAACTCCATTTGGATTATGTCTATCAATATCCTTTGGAATTCTGCCGCCTTTTTCTCTTACAATAGGAATTGATTTGGGAAAATCCTTGGGGAACTCAATTTCAATGGAGAAACTATCTATAATACGTTTTCCGTCTACATCTAGAATATGTAAGCTACCACGAATAAAAACTGCTTCATTTTCAGTTATTACACGTAGTGATGGATACTTTTTTATATCATCATGTATTTTCTGAAATAGTTCAAGATTTTGACTATACCATAAATTACTCATATTATGGAGACCATGGTTTCGGTGATGATGGAATGGTTGCAGCAACAGCTTTTAAAGCATTAACTTTTTCTTTACCAACCATTTTCCCTGCTTCACCAAAAATATCTGTCCAATTACCCTCACTTAGGTTGTTAAGGGCTACCTCAGCATTATAACTTAATAATTGTTTTATTGAATCATCTAAAAATCCTGATAAATCATTCCCTTCTGGGTTTGCAGGATCTTCTATTGAAATATTACTTTCATTTTCTTTTAGATATTGCCAGAAGGATTCAAGCCCAGTTGAAAGAGGATTTTCTGATGATTTTTTAGCATAATCAACTACCATCAACTCAAGGATAAAAGTTTTAATGGTTAACCCACTTTTAATTTTCCAGAATTTTGCCAGACGAATTACATTAGTTAAACCACTGTTTTTAATGTATCCTATATGGGTGTCCAAATTAGTTTTCAGCCAATTTTTGTCACCATTTGCCTGATAAAGATTTGCGTCGGTTTTAGTATTATCAATAAACCTTCCAGGGACAACATCAATGTGGTAATCATTTTGTTCGTCCTTACTCTTTATCCTAAGGGCTGATTTTTTACGTTCAACATGATAATTTTCTTCAAGTGAGTTTGCTACGTTATCATATATATCTTTAAGTGTTTCTCCTGCATCATTATCGTCATGCTTGAAGTAGCAAACAATATCCAAATCGTAAGAATCTTTTATCATAGTACCTTTAGCTTTTGAGCCAGCATACCTAATCGTAGGAGAACTTTCGCTAAATGCAGCCCGTAATAATTCCTCAACCTCCTCTCTTGATTCCTGCAATGATTTCATTTCATCACTGTCAGGAGCAATTGTTTGGCTACTAAGTATTGATTCCAGATATTCTTCTAATTCCATAATTGGTCAGTTAATCGAAAAGATATAACTGAATCCTCCTTTCTTTTTATTCAAATCGTAAATTTTTATTAATGGATGTGCTTTTTTTAATAATTCTCTTCCACAAAGAATAGCTATTGGCGCTGGAACTGCCGGAAAGAGAAGAATCTCATCTGTACTGTGGTTAAGCTTAATTTTTCCCAATAATTTTTGGTAGGCTACTTTAAAGCTCTCCAAATCATCCTTTTTTCGTAAATAATCTGTGTTCGGTGTTATTCCATCCAATGTAATTTCATAAACTGTGTAGCAGTTTTTGATATCTTCTGTTAAATCCTTGATTGAGATTGATCCACTTAGTGACAGAATCAACGCAACTTTAGATTTGTCTTTACCTGATCTTAATAAATGAGTTTTATAATTTATGGTATTACCATCAGTTTTCCATGCCCACTCTTCAGGGTTTCTGTGGCGTTGGTATAAATCTGTTGTGACTTTATTACTAAGCTGGTTTCCTAAAAACATCAATAGTGGAATTGGTGCAAGTCCAAAAATTGATACATGATTTATTGAACCAGATTCTACTCCTGGAAAGTAGTACTTGGAAAGTGCCTCTGAGATCATTTTTCTCCCTATAATCCATGTGCTCTCATCTTCTACATCAGGAAGGCTTGTTAAATCAATTTCCAATGGTTTCTTTTCCATCGGATAGCGTGGATATACAGCGCTTTCAATCTGGTCAAAAGGTATCTGGACAACTTCCCCTGCAACTTTTGCCTTAAAACAAATAGTAAAAGTCTTTTCTCCTGGTTTCATCTCAGTTAGACGAAGAATTCTATCTTCATGAGCTCGTTTCATTTGTAATAATTTTTCTTTCGGATATGCTACTATCCACTTTCTATCATCAATTATTCCATGATGTTTCTTACATACTAGCATCAAATTTTCTACATTATTTCTTTCTTCCATTGGTAACAAATCTTTGCTACGTGCTCCCTTTAGGCCAACAATATGAGCAACATTAGATAGATTAGATTCGTGGAGAGATAAATTGTCTATCAGTAGATATTCATTACATCCAGTAAACTCACATCTACCACCAGATTTTACCCATAATTTAACAATAGTTTCAGGAGAATAGTTTCTTGAAACCTTCTTAGTAGATTTCCTAGTAGACAATTTTTTTATTGACTTTGACATGACTGTAATTATACTATACAATATTTGATAATGCAAAATCAAAAGCCATTAACAAAACGCCGAAAAGAAGTACTAACTCTTATTCTCAAGTTTATTGCAGAGAAGGGATACTCACCATCTCTTCGAGAGATAGCAGGTTTACTTAATACAAAAAATGTAAGCACTGCCCAATACTTTGTCAACGAACTCCATGCCAGAGGCTATCTAAAAAAGGGTAGTAGACAAGAACGAGTTATTACTCCAGTATCAAAGCCTACCACAGTTCAATTATTAGGTATGATATCAGCAGGTGCCCCGATCGAGCCTCTTGAAAATCCGGAAGAAATTCTTGTACCTTCAAATATAAAAATAAATGAACGGTATCCTCACTATGCTTTAAAAATTAAGGGAGATAGTATGATTGATATGGGCATACTTGATAACGATATAGTTTTAGTCAGGCATCAATTAACAGCTGATAATGGTGATGTTGTTGTTGCGATAACAGAAAAAGGAGCTACTCTTAAAGTCTTTCGAAGAAAAGGTGGAAAAATTTTCTTGGAACCTCGCAATAAAAATTACCCTATTATTAGCCCAAAAAGACTTGAAATAAGAGGAAGATTTATTGGCCTAATACGTTCGAATATTTAAAAATTATGCAATTAAATTATCAATTTGGTAAATCATCTAAATTATTTGTGGATGTTTTATCAGAATCAGTTCGTAAGTATTTTCCCTTTCTAGGATCATTAACAACATGAATGTCTACTTCTTTACGAGGGTCCCCTCATAGTTCGAAAGATTAACATTATGAATGGATCAGTCTTTAGGAAGAAGTTCATTTTTTTCATAGTTTTTTATTTTAAATATTTGTAACTATTTTACTGGGGGTTTGGGGGATACCCCCAATACAACCGCAAATGTAACTATGTGTTACGTTTGCATATCTTGCCTATCAATTATTATATAGACTGTGTAGGCTGTTGGAAACTAGGCAGCCAAAAAGCCAGGTTTTCAAAAAATGCATAGGTTGTAATTTTATAAGTCCTAAGAAAAAGAGTACAAAACAGGGGCTTTTTGAAAATGAGCCGTGTGCGAATTTCAAAAAGGGGGTCAGGGGCGTGGGGCATTTTCATCCAAGGGCAGTGGGTGAGAGGTTTATTATAATATTACATATAAGAAGTGGCTCTACTATCCTTTATAAGTATACTATGTGCATAATATTAAATGGTAAACCCAGGTTTACCATTTAATATTATCGTTTTTTTATTTCTATTTTTTCCAGTAACTCTAATCTAATATAGTATCACCACAATTAGAACATATAACTTTACTGTATCCTTTAGACCAATCAAAATTAATATAATTACCGTTAGCTAAATTCTCTTCTACCTCTTCTTTTGATAGATTACTAAAATCGTTGTCGTATGTAATATCTATGCTTTTTATATAAAATTTTATAGAACCGCATTTATCACATTTCATGCTAATCCCCTTCCCCGGAAATTCTTAGTAACCTGATTCCCAGTTCACTGTCAAATGGAATAAATTCAGGCATTTTTCCATATTCAATAAATCTAAATTCTCTTAATCTGTAATCTACCGCATAAATCTTATTTTTATATTTAATCTGTTTTAGCATTTCTCCCCCATCCTTTCGTTTAATAAATTTCATAAGATACATAACCTTCTTTGGCAATCTCTCTTTCCATTTCAGCCAGTACTTTTCTGTAACACTTTGCCTTCTCTTTATTTTCTGGTTGATTTGTTTTAGTGCTTTTAAGTCCAGAGATTAATTCTTCAAGTTTCTCTTTTAATTCTTTAAATTCCCTATCTGTTACCTCAAAAATACCGTTTCCGTAATTGTTTAAAGTAAAATTGAAATCTGTGTTTTCCTCTAGAATTCCTACCAATTCTTCGTCATAAGAAAGATTGAAGCTTGGACTCTTAGCGGTTACTATTCTTTTAACTCTGTATGCGTTTCTGCTCATATCATTTCCTTTCCCTATCATTTTTTAAATTAATAATATTTAATGAAGACTTATCTCTAAGTCTTCAATGAATACTACTTATTATTTTTAATAATTTCTTTAAGTGGCTTTGGCTCAAAGTACAAATCTCTTTCAACATTGACTTCTTTAAGTTCTGACAATGAAAAATATCCCAACTCATCAAAATCTGGTGAAATTCCACTTTTTACCCAGCCAAAAAAAGTATCTTCTCCGTTAAACTCTGCAGCATACCAAGTCCAACGAGTACCGGGTAAAAAGAATTTTACATAAACTACTGCGTTTTTTCCTTTTCCTTCTTGCTCATAAAGATTTGGTATTTTACTACTTATTTCTTTTGTTAATAATTTCATTTCTCCCTCTCCCTTCTTAAAAATAATATTTGACTTCCAGCCGTAGCTCTAAAGAAGGTTCTGGCTGGACGTCAATGTGGAGATTTTACGGTTCTTGTCTGCAAGAATTGAGAGGGATAAATAGCTTTAGCGGTTTATGCTCGCAAAGGAAAATACTACATTGACGTGTAAAGCCAGGTTCTTCTTATCTTTCTTCGGAAGTCAACTATGGCAAGCCTGCAAGGCTTTTGTAATCTACCGCATATGGTATTAGATCTTTCTGCAGGGAGCTCTAAAATATACAATATGTGGTAGAAGTTTTATCGGTTCGGACCATAAAGAAAAGGTAAACCCAGGTTTACCTTTTTGTACTAGTCATAAAATTTAAGGCAGAAAATATCTCGGGTTTACCAGTGTCCCATTTACCCTAACCTCACAATGAACATTAGTACCTGTGCTAAAGCTCGTATCAACCATAAGACTAGTTAATCCCCTTATATTATCTTTCTGTGGGAGGAAGGGTGGGAGATTTCTATAACCATAATAAAACCGTCCTCTTAGAGGACAGTTTTATATTTATTTTGTGTTTTCCTAGAATTAGCCAGTTTTAGGAATAAATTTTATATCCAGTTCAGTATCTAAAGCCTCTGCTATTTTTCCTAATATTCTTAATGATGGATTATGCCTTCCGCTTTCTATCCTTGCTATACTTGACTGTTTTGCACCGGTTAGCTTAGCCAATTGTTCCTGAGTTAAATTCTTCTTTCTTCTTAAAGCAAGTATCTGCCTTATTATTCTGTACTCTGGTTCCAGTTTTTCGTATTCTTTTTTAAATTCCGGGTCTTTTAAAAGTTCCTTTTTAAATTCTTCCCATTCCATAATCTTCCTTACTTATCTCCTTTTTATTTTTATATTCTATCATTCTCCCCTTTGCTATCTCCAGTTCCCTTTTAGGAATTCTATTTGTCTTCTTTTTAAAACCATGCAGGAGTACAAAAGTTTTTTTGGTATGCAGAAAATAAATAATTCTAATATACTCCGAACCAAATCTTACTCTTAATTCCCACAAACCTTTATACTCTTTACCGGCAATTTTCTTAACAAACGGAAGACCTAGATATATGCCCTCCGACCTTATATTTTCAATCTCCTGCGCAACCTTTGCTTTTTCTTTAGTCGGTAAATTGACTATAAAATTCCTAACCGGTTCTTCAAGGTTGTCTTTCTTGTAAAATACTATCTTCCACATTTAATTTACAATATAACAAACTTGTTATAATTTATCAATCATCTTTTTTAGACAGCTACATGATCGGTACACTTAGTCTTAACATTTCTCCTGCTTCTGCAAGTCTTTTTCAATTCTTAATCTTTTTATTTAAGTAGTAGGGGAAGCAGACAGAGTCTCAAATATATCCAGCTGTTCAAATGTTTGGGCCGGTTTTCTTCCCTCTTCCATTTCTTTTCTTATTAAAATTGTGCAGGGTTTTCCCGGGATAGGCTCAACTATCATACTTTTATAATTGTAGAACTTGGATCTGGGAGAGCTTGCAAAGTACTCTTTCTTGGTCCTATAGTCATATACCCACATTTATTTTCCTTTCTACTCCTTACCTCCAATAAGTTTATTTTGCCTGAAGCTATAAAACCCACCTGAGGCAACTATTATATGGTCAAGTACATCAATGCCTAAGATATTTCCTGCCTTTTCAAGCCTTTTTGTGATTTCCATATCATCATTTGATGGTTCGGGATCCCCTGAAGGGTGGTTGTGCATAAATATTACGCTTGCGGCATTTGAAAGTATTGCTCCTTTATATACTTCCCTCGGATGAACAAGAGAACTTGTCAAGCTTCCGGTCGAAACTACTTCAAAGCTTATAATCTGGTTTTTAATATTTAGGTGCATACATATAAATTTCTCCCTGTCAGACTTTAAAAGACTAGCTGCAAATTCTGACCTTGCTACTTCTTCACTGCTTTTGTAACTATTACTGGTGGTTTTTACCTCTCTAACCATTGACAGTTCTACCTGCGGAATAAAGCTAAGTAATTTCTTTTTCCCTGCCATCTCTCCCCCTTTAAACTAAAATAATATTTGACTTCCTGGGGGTAGGCTCCAAAGAAGGTTCTGGCTCTTAGTCAATGTGGAGATTTTACGGTTCTTGTCTTTAAGAATTGAGAGGGATAAATAGCGTTAGCGGTTTATGCTCGCAAAGTAAAATGCTACATTTACAAAAGACAGGTTCTTTTTATTTCTGTAAAAAAGGAAGTTAAATATTAATAATAGGAAAAGAAAAAGGTTTATTTAATTACTAGATTTCTTCTAGTTTGGTATTAGTTTCTTTTAATAATAAATCCAGAATTTCTTTAATGCTTTTTAGTTGTTCTCTGTCTTTTTTTAGAATTATATCTAAATTAGGAATATTATTTGAGGTGGGTGTAATTTTTACACCTCTTGATAATACGGGTTTGTAATCCCTTTCAAACCAAACATTTCTAAATATTTTGTGTTGAATTTCCTTAGTAATATATTCTGAATACTTGTATATAATTTGCATATTTTCTAATGTCTGGCCAGATTTTAAAAAGGAGTAAAATATATTAAAAGTATTAGCATATAAATCAAAAATATTAAACCCTGGCGGTGTTCCTATTAACCTAAGATTTAACTCTTCAACTTCATTTCTCTTAAAAATATAGTTTTGTTTTACTTCAACTAATAAGCTTTTTTTCCAATTATTAGCAATATTTCTATTTTTCCACCATTCAACAAAAAGCATTGTTCCACTTGTAACTATGCCACCTATAACTACTCCCAATACTATACTCCAAATTATTTCCCAAATCATTTTAAATTCCTCATCTCATCAAATATTTCAACTATTAAGATCTCTGTTTTACAACCATTATTAATCCGATTCCTTTACTTTATTATAACTTTCTTTATCTATTACAGCTATCTTATAAATGAGAAGGAAGGTCCTTCTAAGGCAGAAAATACTTTGGGTTTACCGGTGTCCCATTTATCCTTACCTCATAATGGAGATGTGTACCTGTGCTTACACCTGTATTTCCCATAAGCCCGATTAAATCTCCCTGGCTTACCTTTTCTCCTACCTCTACTTTAAACTCACTCAGGTGAGCATATACGGTAACATATGTGGTGCCGTTTTCATCAGTTCCATGATAGATCATAATTCTTTTACCGAAGTTTCCACTTGTTCCCACTGCAATTACTGTACCATTAGCTGTTGCCCTTACTGGAGTACCAGTATAATTAGAAATATCTATTCCCTTGTGAATATGAGTCAGTCTTACTTCTCTAAATTCAGAAGTAACTACCCCACTGGCCGGCCAGATTGATGGTATATCAGAATTATTTATAATTTCAGGTATTATAAACTTATCAGGATCAAATTCAGAAGATGGATCAAGAAGCGGAAGAATCTCAACCAATGCAAAAAACCATTCTTTATGTTTTTCATCAAAACCCTCTGATATTTCTTCATCTGTCAGCATTGCAGTTTCAATTTCATATTCCTCTTTTTCATTTAAATCATCCAAAAAATCAGTAACACTATCAATTGTCATACTTTCTTCTGAAGTATCGTAATCTAATGATCTAAGAAGTTCTTTAATAGAAGAGTAACTCTGCAACTCAAGCTCTCTAACCACTTTATATTCCTTCTGGGTAACGACTTCTTTAACTAACTCACCATCTATTATTCTGGTTATTTCTTTTTCTGTCTCAATTATCTCATATTCAGTAAAACTGACCCTTAGCAGATCAAAAACGCTTTCATTTGGCCTGTTTTCCTTTAGGTAATTATCAAGCCTTACTACATCATATGCCATAAAAGAAGCCCAGTTAATTTCTGATTCTTCGGTTAAAGACTTATATAAAGTAAATCCTTCCCTGTCTACCTGGGGAAATAAGATATTAAGTGCAACTGAAAACATAAGAAATGGTATAGCTGTAACAATAAATAGAAGTGTCAGGATTATATGCCAGTATTTTTTAATAAAACCGGCAGTATAGGCTGATATTTTAACTATTGTTATAGGTTCGGCCATTACTATTTATTTGAAGGCAAATCTGGATTTTCTGTCATAGACTTCCTCATACTGGACCGGGTCAACTATCTCAAGCTCATATTTTGAGGCTCTGACCTGAATAACCACTCTCTGGGATCCTGCTATAAAAATTCCCTTTCCCTTTGCACCACTACGTTTTGAACTGCTCCCCTTTAGTATTGCAAGCTCCTTTTCACTAAAGCTGTAAAGCTTCTTTATTACCGGTATGTCGGTCTCTCCCATCCTGAAAAAAAGCTTGAAGTAGCTGTTATCTATTATCGCCTGCCCGTAACGCTCAATTGAGAGAAAATCAGGAAGGTTCTGGGTTGCAGTAACAAAACTTATCCCGTATTTTCTCCCTCTTTTAATTGAATTGGAAAGGAACTTAAGTGTCTGGGGGTTTGCTGGATCTGCAAACTGGTGTGCCTCATCAACATATACCCTTTTAGTTTTAAGTCTATCTACTTTACAAAACTGCCAGGTATCCTTAAGAAGGATATCATATAGAGGCTGGGTAACCGCTTCCGGAAGGCCGGATATATCAAACACTGTAAAAAAATCGTAATCCCAGTTTGTCTGGCCGTTAAACATATAACTGTAGGCCCCGCTTATATAGGGCTGGAGAGACGAGAGCATATTATCCCTTGCTTCCCTGGCCTTAGCAGTGGTTTTGCTGTCCTTAATTCTAGCCTTCATTACCTCTTTTAAAGAACCAAGTGTGGGAAAAGTCTCAGGAAGTACCGTGCTATTAAAACTGATACCCTTTTTCTTATAGCTGTCCCTTATGTCCTCTTCAAGAAGCGCTTCCTCAAAAGGTTTTAGGTCCTTTAGTATCCACCTAAAAAACATTATGCAGTCCATAACCTTGGTAGATAGATAGGTTCCCATGTCTTTTTTATCACTGCCGGCATTATCACTGTCAACCACAGTATTTCTTATATGGAACGGATTTGATATAACCCCAGAAGTGGGGCTGAACTTATATCTTTTCCCCCAGGGGTAGTAAAACTCACCCTCCAGGTCAAACATTATTATATAGTCCCTGTAAGGCACATGCCTTATGGCGTCAGTTTTTATTCTGAATGACTTTCCGGACCCAGAATCCGCTATTATGCATTCGTGGGGGTTGTTATAAATCTTATTGTAGGTATCAATTATAACAAGACCTCCTGATACCACATTTTCACCTATAAAGATTCCCTTAGGCTCCATAAGCTCCGAGGAGTCAAACGGTATTATTGAAGCTATATCCCTGGTGGTAAGGTTCCACACATAATTTTTGGTTATTCTGTTTTCAGCCAGTATGGGAAGGGTTGTAATAAACGGGTCATATCCTTTATATTTTAGCTCTGTTGCCTGGCAGTAGGCACTTGAAATCTTTGAGCGAAGAAGGTTTGATAAGGTATTTAGCTCCCCCATATCCTGCGCGGATATCCCTATGGTTATATTTGTATCGTACAGGCTTACATTATCACTGCCAAGCTCGGAAATCATTTCCACAGCACTTTCCCTCTGGGCCTGGTATTTCTGACGAAGGGCCTCATTCTTTCTGGAATCAAGGGCTTTGGCCCCAATCTCACTTACCGCTTTTGAAAGCTCTTTTGTTATTGTAGCCTTATTTTTGGGGGTTAGAATTATTGCTATATTTATATCTCCCTTTACGTTAAAGACCCTTCTTAGCCACCTGTATTTTTCAACTGTGGCCGGGTATTTTACAATTGAATAAAACCTGTAGATTCTATTTTCTATAACAAGGTGCCTTCCGTCCTTATAAATCCTGGCATTTTCAGGAAGGATATTCCCTATCTCCCAGTCTTCTCTTAAGGGCTCGACCTCCGAGCTTTCTGGATTCATCCGTCTATATAAAAGTTCTTTTATATCACTTCCGGTGAGCCTATCGACATACATACCCTGAGACTCAAGCTCGCTTTTAAATGAAAGGTAAGTATCTCCCAAAAGCTCTTCTGCAGAAGTGCTACTAGCCTCTTTTACTTCAAATACCGTATAAAAATTAAGGACATTTCTGCTTCTTCCTGCCATGGACTGGATGTGTTTTCTTTGCTCTTCAAGGAGCACCACTTTGACCTCGGAGTTGAGATCAGCTTTAAATTTTTCAATGTTTGAAATGTTGCTACCGATATTTACGCTTTCCGACTGGATGTATATCCCTATCCTTCCGCTAAAAGTGGCTAGTGCCCCCTGTATGGCGCTGCTTACCATCTCCAGGCTTCCTTCCGATAGGAGCTCCCCGTTTACAGGGCTTACCTTTAAGACTATCTTATAGGTGCCGTCTTTTCCCTCAAGTAAGTCTCCAATACTTTTTATGGGAAGGCTAAAGTCCCCTTTCTTACCCTTTTTTCTACCTGATCTTATTCCCAGTAAATCTTTTATGAAAGCTAATGGTTTTACTGTCTCTTTCAAAGTACTTTTCTCCTTCTAATAAGTATCTAATAACATCTCTGGCTATAGAAAAACCGGTTTCCTTCTGGTGGAACTCGCTTGCAAGCCCTATAAGGATCCCCAGGGTTATAAAGCCAGAAAAAAATACTACCGGACTGAAGTACTTTATAACCGCCACAGCTATAGCTACCGCAACTGGAAGAATTAAAAAGAAATTCCTTATGGGCACAGGCCCAACCATTATCCTTCCGTCAACATGCCTTGGTAGCTTTCTTTTTTTACTGCTTTCCTCATTCATTATTTAAAATCAGTGCCTGAATATCATAGCCATCATGCCCAACCTTCCGGCAGAACCAGCCGATGCAACTATGGTGGAAGATGTTCCGGTCCTGTACAGGTACTGGCGTATTATCTGAGGGCCCCTCAGTCCCACTGCAATTGTACCTATAGATAGGACTACAACCAGAACCATATTATCCACTCCTCCCATTATTGAAAGGAGTATTTCCAGAATAAGAAAATGGATAGTCTGAGTAAAAACTATGGATATAGTCTCCCTTATCCATATCTGAAGCCCATCACTGGTATTTATTACCGATAGCGCCACCAGGGGAGAAATTAGTATGGCAATAAGAGTCTCTATATACCTAATGGCCCCGGTAATGCACAGGGCAAGTAGAGCTATGGTTAGAATTAAAGACATGACTGAAAACATCCAGGATTCCTTTGCCACCGCTCCCCACCCTCCGCTTGGGCTCAAGGATTCCTCAATCCTGGAGGCATCCACCCCCACGCTTCCTATAAAGTTTATAAGGGCGTTGTTTAGCGGAAGAAGGACTGACGTTACCACTTTTGGAAGGACGTATATTAGACCTCCAGCAATTGTAACATGGATAAAATAAGTGCCCACGGACCTCTCACTCTGATACATTACCCCTGAGATCTGCCTGAAAACAGCCAAGATTACAAAGATAACAAGCAAGCCCCCGGAAAAATACTGAACCCCCTTTAGGTACTGGTCAAAGTTAGTGATATATTTTCCGGGCTCTGTGGGCTGGACGATAAGAGTGTTTATAAATTTAATAAAAAACTCAAATAGGTTCTGGCTGGCGCCTGCAATGCCGTCCCATATCAGGGAAGATATGATTTCTTTTATCCAGTCAATCATTTGCATCTAGCTAAGGATCCTCCGGAAGAAAAGCTAAACAGAAGCCATCTTATTTATTACGTAATCTGCAAGCCAGGCCAGAAGGAACACTCCCCCGCTCATAACAATTGCTCTCCTAATGTTTTTTAGAGCTTCCTGCTTTTCAACTGCCTCTCCTGCCTGGTATTTAAATGCCTGTATTATTATGACCACTATGGTAACCACACCAATCAAGGAATACATCCAGACTTTAACTTCATTTAAAATTTCAGCAATTGTGTCTATGTACGGCATTTATATCCTTTCCTAGAGGTTATAGGTTTTAATAAAATCATCGATTTTTCCAGTAATGGCAAGAAGTATATCTTTTAGCTCTTTTCTATCATCTGCAGTCATTTCTGTATGAAAGGAAAAACTTGTCCTTGTATCTTTAATCTCTGAGAGAAGGTTTTCACAAGTCTTTATCATCCTCCGGGCAGGATTGTGCCCTGACTTAGCCTTAAAGACTTTTTCCTCCGGATATATCCTGCAGTTGCCGAATCTAGTCTTGACTTCCTTTGCAAGCCTTAGGGCATCATCCCCGGATAGCTTTTTATCTTTTACAATTTTAGAAACTTTAAGGACCTTTTCTTTATCATTTTTTAATTTCCTTAAAGCCCTGCCGTGCTTCTCGGTTAGCTTCCTGCTTCTTATATCCTCTTTTATTTCATCTGGAAGATTAAGCAGTCCCACTAGGTCAAGTACTCTCTGTTTTGATAGGCCCAGCTTCCCAGCTACTTCCGTCCATGGTAAACCCAGGTTTACCTTTAAGGCCTTGATTCCCTCTGCCCGATCTATGCTGTTAAGGTCCTCCCTATGGAGATTTTCAATCAGTGAGATAAGTATTACATCATTTTTGGAAACTTTTCTTATTACTGCCGGTATTGTTTTAAGTCCTGCCTGCCTTGCTGCTAAGAACCTGCGTTCTCCGGCAATTATTATATATTTTTCCCCATACGGGCGGATTGTAATTGGATTTATAATCCCCTGCTCTTTTATTGAATCCGCAAGCTCCTTTATGGTTCTTTCGTCAAATGTCTTTCTGGGCTGGTTTCTATCTTGGATAATGCGTGATAAGGAAATATTTACCAGGCCGGTGGGAGTATTAACATCAAAAAGATCGCTGGGACGTTCCTTCTTCTTTTCTTTGAAAAATTCAGAAATGGTATCCTCTACGCTTGTCCTCTTTTTAGCCACCACCCATCACCTCCCGTGCAAGCTTACGGTAGGCTTCCGCTATATCAGAATCCTCTGCATATTCCAATATTGAATAGCCTCCCACAGAAGATTCTTTAAATTTTACTGTCTCCTTTATGACGGTATCAAAAACTAAATTTTTAAAATATTTTTTTAAGGTAGAAAGAACTTCCCTGGCATGGATAGTCCTTTTGTCATACATGGTAGGGAGTATGCCTTTAATTAATAAATTTCTATTTAACTTTCTTTTAACCTTTTCTATAGTCTGGTTTATAAGGATCTCTGCTCCCCTTAAGGCCAGGTAATCAGTCTCAACCGGAATAATAACCTCGTCTGAAGCAGTAAGTGCATTGATTGTTAAAATTCCCAGGCTGGGTGGGCAGTCAATTAAAATATAGTCGTAATCATTTTTAAGAGGATCCAGGATATGCTTTAATGTCCTTTCCCTATCCAGCATGTTCATAAGCTCAATTTCTGCTTTTGAAAGTTCAATATTTGAAGGAATAAGATCCAATTTTTTAATTTTTGTTTTAATTATAATTTCACTAATATTTAGATCTATGTCGTTACTTTCCCTGTTTATAGCTTCATATAAGGATTTATATAAACTTTTCATATTAATCCCACAGGTTATAGTAAGTGACGCCTGGGGATCACAATCCACCATCAAGACCTTCTTTTCTTTTTCAGCTATAGCGGCTCCTAGATTCAACGTAGTAGTAGTTTTTCCTACTCCGCCTTTTTGATTTGTTATTGATATAATTTTCGCCATTCAATAAATATTAACATAATGTTGATTAAACAACAATATTAAGTTTGAACTCATCTCCTCTTTTGATTAATGGAATTTCAATAACCTTCTATATGCGTTCTAATTAACTATTAATAGGTAGATTTTGATCTAGTATTTTCTATATTAGAAGAAATTATCTCTTTGAAATTAGCTCTATAATATTGAAAGCTCTTCTAAATTCCCAGTATTGGAATACAATTAATTTCAACTCAGAATACCAATTAAGATCATATTACATCTATCTAAATAGACCATAGAATTAAATAAATAAAAAGATATATTCTAATCATAATATGGATTGATTATTCCAACATTATAAGGGTATCACAAATTTTCTCTTAGAGTTTTATTCTAAATTGAGATTACAATAATTTTTATATTATTTTTTATTATAACTAATATCTATAATTATGTTATTGAGAGTTCTATTCTGAAATAATATTTATTATCAATTTCAATGGGGATAATAATATTTTATATAAAATATAAATTATATAACTTTCAAAAAATAGGATTCTGTAAACAACATATTATTCCACCAATCATTACCATTAGGGGATATGGTATATTTTCTAATCGAAATTCTATCATATATCACTCCTTTCTCTCTAGTTCCACTAATCCATTAGTATCTTTTCTTCCTACCCATATGGTATTTTCCTTACCGATTATAATTAAATATAAATAGTTTATCTCCATTTTTGTTTCTTTAAATGTCTTTTCTATCATTTTTCTATCAATTATTGATGGCTTAGGATTAATTTCATTATGCGTATGCCATTCCCCTAGATATATTAAGCACCCTCTGCTGCTATTCCATGATTTATTAATTTGTAATTGTGCAGGTTTTTTTGCCCTATTAAAAAAATTGAATCCTCTAGTATCTAATTTATTTGGTTTGGTAATTTTTACTATAGAATCATGATTATCATATACAATACCAAGTAGAATACCTCCTGATTCAGGCTCCCCATCTTTTTGCTCGTATTCCCGAAAAATTCTTAATACTTTATTGTTAACTCTAATCCTTCTTAACCCATCTGAAAATTCTATGAATTTAGTTTTTCTCTCCCACATATTTCACATGATTCCTAAGATAATACATTTGTCTCAATAATACTATATGAAGACTTGGCAGCATACATTCGATTTATTTTAAAATTCATGTTTTCAAACTCTTTAATATCACCCACCCAGGTAAACAATGCGCTTTTCTTTAATTTACCATCTAAGATTTCCAAAATCTTCTTACTTGCAACACTTATAAACTGCTCTATTTGAAGCGCTGAATATGGGATAAATGTACTTTGACATCCACTTTCCCTTTTTTGAAATTGTTCATTAGGTTTTGAGATTGAATATTTAAAAGTACCGTTATTTTCAAAACAACAACTATAGCAACCATGTTCATCAGGACTTATATATAGTATATGACCACCTACTCCAAATGGCTCTATCCACAGATACACTACGGGGCAATTTATTTCCCCCTTTCTCTGTAAGAAATTTATTCTCCTCTCTATCGAAATATTCCCAATTGCAACAATTAATAGATCGCATTTCCCTAGATCAATTTCTCGCTCGTAAAATAATTTGAGAAAATCATCTGAATATGTCTCACATTCTATATGGGGAAAATGTTCTTTTAATCTCTTCTTTACTGCATCTACTTTCTTCATATTAAGTGATGCTTCCAAAAAACCGCATAAATGTCTAGGAGTGTTTTCAGGAGATAGGTATTCTTTATCAACAAGAGTAAATCTAGAAATTCCACACCTTGCCAAAGACATCGCCAAATAACTTCCTAGTGAGCCACAACCAATTAAGCCTACTGAATTATCTTTTTTAAGAAATGATGTAATTGCTCCACCTCTTTTAAAAATTCTTCCCTTATCTAATCTTATTAATTTTATTTTTTCAATAGATCTATCTTTAATTTTAGAATCTAATAATCTAATTTGAAGAGGTGCATAACTACCGCGGAAACCACCCTTGAATTGTTTTACTCTTACCATCTGGTGTTTCCATCCAAATAACATTCTTTCACCCTCAATATCAATAGATGAGATAATGATATTATTCCTACTGCTTTCGTTAAAAAAATTTTCGACGTGTTTTATATCCCCTTTATTAAAAGAATTATTATTTAAAATTGTTAATAAATCTTTATTTCTATTTAATAGATAAGGATTGAATTCAGATAATGGAATATATAAAACATCATAATATTTATCTTCTATTTCAACATCAAATGGATCTAACCATTTCACTAATTTCTCTTTTGATTCTGATAGAATATTTTTTAAACAAAAAATTTTCTTGGAGAGCACAAAAAAATATAATTTTTTACAATAATCAACAGGCTCAAATATACTTAATAAATAATGACATGCTTCATCATTCCAGTATGCCAAAAATTCTTTTATAAAATCTTCTGTATTTTCCCCATTTACCCCCTTTTCTAAAATCTTTAATGCTATTTTTATCAACTCTTCTATTGCTTCTCCAGGTTTTTTATCATTTAAAATTACAACTTCTGGATCCCTAGTACAAATAAGTCTATTCTTATCTACATGGGGAACCGGATATACCTCCTCATAATTTTTCTTTGATAGATATATTTTTGGAAAAGCATCAGGGAAGAGTATTGGGAAAGCCAAAACTATAACAAAAGATTTTGATAAGAGTTCAGTTTTAATTTTATAAAACCTATTATATTGATTATCTGATTTAATATTTTCTGGAATATCATTGTTATCTCTATTACATTCTACTAAAGTGTATTTTGTCTTAAGATAGTCAACAGCTTTATCAACTAAATCTTCATAATAATTTGAAAGTATGTTTTTATGCTGATCTTGCATCATCTTTTAATAGTGCTGGTGAGGATGTAAATAATTTATCTTCTATGTCATCACAATTTGGAAACCTTTCTCCAAATTCATCTCTCCAGATCTTACATGCCTCCTTCTTACTTTTCTCACTTAGGGCTCTATCTGCACTATCCAGGAGTTCAGATACTAGTACCTTGAAGTTTTCTTTCTGTGTATCTGTAAGGCGTTCGCATAAATTCTCCTCCTCATCTACTGGGTTATATACTATAAATGAATGACTTATTTTATTATATATATTCCTTATGGTCCTTCCAAAAGTAGTGTCATCATATTCCATATCATTAAAACCTTCTACAACCAAAACAGTTAAAATCAAACCACTCGGTAACTTAATACCTTTCAGTTTTGCTTTATTATCAGACCAAGCTTTTAAATATTTCACAATATTCTTAACTAGTTCACCATTGTCCTTGACCCGCTGTGAGAACCAATCAATTAAAGCCTTAGGATCACTTAAATTCCACCCCTTTTCTCCTTTTTCTGCAAGATAGGTTTCATTATGATATTTGCTATATATAGGTAAATCAACATGATAATCTCCTGAATAAAGAACTCTGACGCAGGCTCTTTTATCAATTGGGTCTTCATTGGTGTGACCTTCTACTGCTTTAACTATCCATTTATGTACAACCTCTGTTTTTGGCCAATTATCTTTATCACCAGGATCAATATTATTAAGGTATATACCATCATCAATATCATATTCTCCACTTAGTGGATTGATCATTGTTGACATTTTATAGGAACCTTGTATCCAAAATTCAGGTGGATTTTCCTCCATTTTATTAACAAAATAATTATTAATTCTTTTTCTCAGAGCATCCCTTGCCTGCTTTAAGTATTCTCTTTTAGTTGAAGTTATAACAATTTTCTCCATAAATTTTTTAAATAAATCATTGCAATCAGCCACAGTAGACCTCCTTATTTATTATTTACATATATGTTTTGTTACATTACATATAGGATCAAACCATATAAATATAATTAATAAAACCGATATCAGCGAAACCCAGATATAGAGAGATATAAAATGCCATGTTCCCTTTCTTTTTAAATTTTTGTAATCCCCTGGGAACAAAGGTTCATCATCACAATATTCATTTGACCTATAGCATCCTAGAACTTCTTCTATTTTTATCATTACTTTCCTATTACTATTAAAACCTTTTTCAATAGAGCAAAGAAATATTATTGTGAAACTACCCAGAAGTACTACAAAAGTAGTAAAGATAATTTTCTGAGTGAGATTTAGAGTTACCTGACTTAATAAAATCCATGAAAGGGCTATGCCAAATCCTAAAATCCAAGTAGTGAAGTTCAAACTCCTTTGTCGCATTTTATGTGACGCGTTATATCTTTCATTCAATAAGTTTAATAATATATCAACTCTTTTATCTTCTTTAATCTTCATTTTAACCTCTTTTATCTATTAAAGCCTTGAGTCTCTATTCTTTGATATAGAAACCAAATTATCTAATTATTATTCATATAAAAATAAAATACGTATTCCTCAGACAAAAAAAGCATTATATAAATCTTAATCAGTATATCATTTTTAACTAAAAGTAATATTTATAATTCTACTGATTAAAGGATATTTTAAAAAATAATACTTATAATCAAAATTACTATTAATTTTTAAACATTTTAAATATAAATTTTTAACTCCAAATTTTTAAAACAAACAATAGGCTTATTTAAAATCTAAACCAAGATCTATTTTGCAGCTATCAACTGCACCATGATAGTCCGTAAATAGTTTTATATTAGTTATCCCCTTTTCGTGTGTTTTTAAATAATTCAAGCATTTATCTCGGAATTCGTCAGGTATAAAAATTTTGGTAATAATATTTATTTTTTCTTTACAGATTTCAGGTTTAATTCTTATAAATTTCTTTATATTTTTTCCAATACTCATTCCATTTAAAGCTTTTGTGAATTTACTCTTTTGTTTTCTTATTCTATTTTTTAGCTCATAATCACCTATATATTTTTCATCTAAATTAAGAAGTTCAATAAATCTTTGTTTGCTCCCATTTAACAACCTTTTTAAGGTCTTTATATTTAATGCATAAACAACTCTATCATTCTGTCTGACTTCATACCTTTTATAAAATGCAAAAAAAGCAGCTATATAAGGATCTTCCGTCCAATCAAGAATTGGCGTAGGCAAGTTATAATGCTGACCGGTAGCCCATATATAATCTTCAGGATTCTTTACCGGTAAAGTACTTTTTATAACCTTAAATCGTGAATTTTCTTTTTCTAATTCATCTAATTTGTTTTTAAAATTATCAAATAATATCTTAAGAATCAGTTGCCTAATTTTTCCTTTTTCATCAAGAAAAGTTAATCTATTAAAAGAAGGATGTCTATCAAATGTTGACTTTAATTCCCAATCTTTTCTTTGACCTCTCCAGATATAACGATCCCTACTCTCTTTAAATATTTCAATAATTTTATGAAAATCTTCCCAAGAAGTAATTTTTAAAAATTCTATTCCATCATTATAGGTACTATCTTTGAAAACATTTAAAAAATCGTTATGCGCCAGTTGCTTTACTTTCATTGATTCATTAGTTAACTCATAGTTTTTAAAAAAATTTATTCTCAATTCAACTTTATCACCTATACATATCAAACTACCTTTAGAACTAAGAACTCTAAATTTGTTGATTTTTTTAAGTCACTAATTGTTATGATTTGAGATCTTCTCAATTTATCTTTTGTCTTTACTTCAATAAATCTAGCCCTTTTACCTTTAACAATTGTCAAATCAGGCCATCCTTTCTGATACACAAATGGATCCTTGAAATATAGTTTTGCAATATTAGCAATTTCCTTATTGCCCAGTGCATTGTACACTCTTATTACTAATTCCTCATTAATGCCCTGCGACTCCCATAACTTTCTAAAATAGTAGTATTGCTTTTTCAATATCTTATTAAAATTTTTTTTAACTATTTTTTCATCTGCATTCCCTATAAGCCCCATTAATCCAGACCTATGGTCAAAGGAGTACCTATCAAAACTTATATATCCCTTCGGGCATCCACTACCTTCTTTAACCTTAAAAAGATCTAGAGGAAAAAATTTTTTATAGCAAAGACAGTACAGTATAACTCCAATTATCATCCCTTCTGAATAACAACCCTGATAACCTTGTTTTATGTAATACTCTAATGCACTAGTTTCTGCTTTCCTATCAACATGTATTGATTTGCTTTCTAATTCTATTCCAAGTGCTTCACATTGCTCTTCCAAAGGTAGGTTACTTATAACCACTACGTGGCCTTTCTCAGTAATCTTACCAGAATTATCACAAATACCTTCTTTCTGATATTTTTGTATAATCTCCTTAGATTCAAGTGGATGGCTATTAAGTACAGCTTCCCTGAAATAAGGAAAATAATGCCTTATAATCATATCATTAGAAGCTTCGTTTATCTTCCAGTCTCTATCATTTGAAATTTGGTATAATTTTTCTTCAATATTTTCAAACATTATTTTACTGCTACAATTAGTACAAAATTAATAACCTTTGTGACTAGCTTCACGAAATAGACAATTATAATAAGGGCTATTACCACCACTTGCTTTAAGGTATTTAATGTATACTTTTAGATCCCCTAAGCTAACCAAATCATTTGTATCTTGAATACTCTAAACATTACATCATTGTAGTTTTTACAAACGTATTTAATAGTACTGTTTCTATTTATTTTTTGTACCAATTACCCTTCTGCTAATACTAATTTACAATACTAGATAATCTTTTAATAAGTATCTACAATTATAATATTAAAATTATTAAACACAATGATATGCCCATATTGTTCTCAGATTATTGCCAGGATTACCAGATTACACTCCAACGGAAGAAAATAGCCAATCTAAAAAATATATTTACAATATATTATTGACGTCTTTAGTTACAGGATTAAATACTTGTTTACATTTATTATTTTTTCTTCTTTTTTAAAATTTCAACTAAGTGCTCTTCTCTTTCGTAAGCCTTTAACCTTCCAGTTAATATGCCCAATCTATAATTGATACCATCGCTCATTAAACGCCAGTTAGTATTCTTCAGAAGCCTATTTATTAGCTTCCTTAAAATCCGCTGGCTATCATATTCATCCCTATCATCCTTTGTCTCCAGAACAGAGAAATCCACAATTACATATTTACTAATTTCTGGTTTTCCAAACTTCAGGTCTATGTATCCCTCTTTTTCAAGGCCTGCTCCAATTAACTTTTTCAACTGGATAACTGTAAGCTTTTTTATTTTCCTAGCTTTTTGGACTAGGGGATCTTTCTTCCTTCTTTCTTTTTCTTTATACTCGTCATAGAGTTCTGACAGGAATTCATATGTGAGAAGCATCTTCTTACCTACTTCATCGCTTACGCAGAACTCTTCCATGTATTCTGCAAGGAGCTTTCTTTCCCTAGCTTCCCTTTCCATTTGCTCTTTTTCTGAACTGCTAAAATTATAGGTTTCTTCATTTTGGTAAGAACAATTTGGGCAAGAGTAGACTGTAGTTAGAATATCATCTGAGCATGTTGATTTTTCATTTAATGTATTATTGCAGTCAGGACACCTTTGTTTTTCAAGTTTCCATTCCGTTCCGTCATCATAAAGTGCTTGCTTCTTCTTGCATTCCGGACATTCAAATAGAAACAATATCTTACTGTCCTCTTCATATATGTTATGAAAATCTTTTGCAAAGACTTTAGTGAGAGAAAAGCATTTTTTGCATAAGACTCCTTCAGGCGGAATAGCGTTATCAAACCTTTCTTGGACCTTTCTGTCTCTTTCCATCCACTCCTGGATCACTCTTTTTTTACGTTCATACCTTTTAGCCTTTATGATATTAACAACATAACTGGCTGTTTTGTTTACTTCTTTATTAAATTCTTCATTATTGAATTTTTTAAACTCTTTGGTATCCCTTTCCTTTTTAAGGTTCTCTTTTATGCTATTATAGTAATCTAAACATACTTTAATAGTGTGGAGGTCATATAGGTCAATATAATACTGTTCATCTTTTAAGTACCTAAACATGGTCAAATTATAAAGCAAAAATCCAATAAGAAGAAATCTAAAAACTGATTTAATTAATAGAGTAAAGCATAATGTAATAAAATCAGATACATAAAAGAATTTATTCTTTTTGTAACCCGGATTCTTGTTAAGGTAACTAGAATATTTTCTAAATCGTGCCTTTAGACTATCTCATGCGATAGTAATGGGTCACTTGGGTGTAAGGAATGAAATCTAAAGAGGATTTTAGGGCGTGAGTGTTTAATTCAAACACGCCCACTAAACCCTATAAGCGTTAGTGAGCTAACACTTGTACGGAGGCCTTAACAGAACCGCCGGAGCTAATGGCAACATGCCAATGCCCAAGATTAGGGATTTTTAAAAATATAGGAGACTGCTTATAATACCCTCCATAATATTGGCATCTTCTGCCATTACGGTAATTATTAAAGTTTAAGCTATCTAAAAGAAGCACATTTGAGGCACTTCCCGACAGGGATACTTTAATAACATCACCGGCTTTTCTGAGGCCTAAATTAAAATGTCCGGCCACTGTATTCACCTCCTTTCTACCAAAGCGCATCAAAAGAGACAACAGGTTAAAATTTTTTATCTTTTGGTGGATTAGGATCATTAGCAGGTTTTACCGTATCACTGTCTCTGATTTTTCCATCTTCACCATGAATTCTCACTTCCCCACCACCTGTTAGGGATGACAGTCTTTTAGCTTCTCGTTCAGCTAGCGCTTGTGTTCTGGAAGTTCCGCTTGCCCTGTAAGCCCCTTCCCTTTTATAGTTCCAACCACCTCTTGGGTTTTTCGCTACATGATAATTAGCCATATTTTCACCTCCCCTCAAAAAAGGGTAGTAAATGTCAATTAAACATTAACTTACACTTGTAAGTTTAGCATACAATATAATAGATGTCAATAAAACTTAAATACTTGCATTTTTTTAAAGCGTAGCTTACAATTTAAATATGGATAAAAAAGAGCTTATTGGTCAAAATATAAAACGCCTGCGGACAGAAAAGGGGAAATCACAAGGTGATCTAGGAAAGGTTCTAGGCGTTACGCATGCAGCAATATCTGATATAGAAAGAGGAAGAACAAACCTGTCTGTTGGAGCTTTAATTAAAATTGCTAATTTTTTTGGAGTAGAGGTACAAGATATCTTAAGCGAAAACCCAATTCAGAAAACTTATCCTTCTTTTTCCCAGAGTAGATTTTCGTATGGTATGAATAAGGAAGAAAGTAAAGAACTTAGAAAAGCCAAAGAAGAATTCAGAAAATTAGCCAGAGAAAAAGCTGAAAGTGAGTAAAATGACAACATTAAGCGGCAATAGAGAAAAAGCTATGAGCCTATTAAAAATGGCTGGGATAAAAAAACCGCCTGTTGATGTAAATAAAATTGCAAAGGTATTGGGTTTTACTATTATTCCCTTTGACTATCCTGATAAATTTTCAGGAGAAATTGTTATTGAGGGAAAGGTTAAAGCAATAGGAGTCAATAAAAATCAATCAGAGACCAGACAAAGGTTTACAATAGCACATGAGATTGGACATTATATCAATGGCCACACATACTTTGATAAGACTGGGAATGTGTACAAAGATGAATGTTTTGACTACAATAACCCAATACACCAACAAGAGAAAGAAGCCAATTCTTTTGCAACTGAATTACTTGTGCCAAAAGACTTTTTAAAAAGAGATTTGGATACATTTGGTTTAGATATAGCAAAATTAACAGAGCTCTATAATGTAAGTGAACAAATGATGTGGATCCGTTTAACTTCGTTGAGGCTAGCTGAAAAATATACAAAGACAAGAAGCGTTTAAGAACCATAAGAAATCTTTAAAAGATTTTATACCCTTCTTAGCATCACTTCCTTAAGTAAAAATTAGAAAAAAAGATTTGAGAATATTATAATGGATTTTAAAAGCTTTGGTCGAAGTAGCTTTTGCCAGAGAGTAGGGAAAAGAATAATAAAAAAACATACTATATACCAAATAGTTAAGAATGAGCGAAATTATAAACCAATTATTCTGTTAAGTGAACTTTTGACCCTCTTATAATTTATATTATTTTTATATCTAAATAATATTTATAATTGCAGTCTTAGAACACTTTTTTAAGAACAATATTTATAATTTATAAGAAAAAAGATTTATCATTTACTCAGGTTTTACCTTATCAAATCAAGGAAATATAATACTAACCTTTATTCAAGAAGAGAATAATAGAATCATATAATCTCAACTAATTTTCTTAATACCAAAGTCAAACTTAAATACATCAAGGATTTTTTTCTCAACATTATCGACAATATAGATATATAAAATTAATTCAGCAAAATTTCCCAAAGAGAGATAATCATCAAAAAGGGTTTTATATAATTCCTGTGATTTTTTATATGAAGAATGGAGCAAATCATAGGTTTTCCTATTTAAAAAAAATGATCTTGTAATTCCATATTCAGATATAGAAGATCTTTTAAATTTATAACTGATATCGCTGGATATTTTTTTTAATGAATAATTAAATAAATTATTATAAAATTCAAACTTACTTTTTCCCTTATATCCAGAGTAAAAATCTAAAAAATCACATACAACAATATAGTTTGGGTTTATTCTTATAACTTTTCTGATATAATCTTTTTCTCGCCTTCTGTTAACCATGCCTGAATTACTTTCCCTTGATTTGTTTACAGTTTTGTTAACATTTTTAGCTAATAATATCATATTTGACCCTTTTCTTTAAAATTTATATTTTGTGTTAGAATTATTTGAAATTAAGATTTATGTTGTTTTTTCCGGCATAGGCTTTAGCAAGTGATACAAACATTGCGCCTCTATTCTTTTTGATTCTTCCGGTAAGATAAGTATCCTTTATTATGCTCAAAAATATCCTTATCCTCTGCTCTGATATCTTATCAGCTATAGTTCGAAACGCTCCTAGACTGTGATTGTCATTAAGCTTTTCTGCTATTTCTCTTGCCAGCTCCTCTTTTTCCCTGGATCTATACCTCCCTAATATATGATATTCCTCTATTTTACTGTTTTTAGAATATCCATTTTCTGAATCTGTATTTTCGCTATTACTAGAGTCTTCTGGTTTTATAAAACTATATTTTCCCTCACCATTTAAAGATTCTTTTATTTTTCTCCTAATATCGTTAATATCCTCTTCATTTTCTTCTGTTATCTCTTCAATCTCATTCTTAGGATTTTCCACAACCTCTTTACTGCTGGCTCTATTAACGTTATTTAAACTGGTATTTTTAATATTAGTATTGTTAGGGTATCTGTGAGACACTACCCCCGATATCTGTGGTATACCCCCGGGGTATCTGACAGATACCCCCTCCTTTTTATTTTTATTATTAGGTTTTGGATTTAGTAAAGTATATAGGTTTGATGTAGAGCCTCCATTGATTTTATTTTTCCTGGCATCCTTTTTTAATAGTCCTTTTTTAATTAAAGATTTAACTACTCGCATTGCTTGAACCTTAGCCATACTTCCCTTCTTTGCAATAGTTTCATAACTTGGAAATGCTTTATTTTCACTATTAACATATCTGGCAATTACTATATATACAGTTTTTTCATAGACATTTAAGTCTTCACGGTCAAGTAAATCATTTTCAAGGTAAAACCAGTTTCTTACCCGGCCATCTCTTAAATTATCTCTGCTCATTGAAAGGTTCCCTGTTTAAGTTTCTTCTAATACAAAAAGCCCGGTGATGTACCGAGCCTTTTTAATTAAATAACTTTGATTTTCTTTTTAAATTTTAGGTTTACGCTGGGTGAACTATAGGCCTCACTCGCCCAGCGAAAGGCTTTGTCGCTAGGCGAACTGTCGATGAAGTTAATGAACCCTGGGAGATTAGAACCTCCTTTATCACCCTGTTTTTTACATCCAGGAGCAATACTCTAAACTGTTCTTTCTTTAAGTCTT